>Ga0070734_10000597_pt1 | contig 69688 bp, 55 predicted proteins | sample Coa_R1_8_FD_66444 | JGI IMG/M metagenome (GOLD analysis project Ga0070734, IMG submission 66444) | Surface soil microbial communities from Centralia Pennsylvania, which are recovering from an underground coalmine fire - Coalmine... | ecosystem: Environmental > Terrestrial > Soil > Unclassified ...
AGACATACATGCGCCGGTCGCCAATGGGCCGGCCTATGGGGAGCGAAGACGCAACGCCGGGCAAGTCGTTGAATAAGTGGGCGGGCACAACATAACAACTGCTGAAGACCGTACACTCTGAAGGTCCATAGCCATTCACGATCTGCAATTCAGGCAGGCAATCGTGAACACGCCGGATATGCTTGACCGATGCGGCCTCTCCGCCGGTCAGCAGAAACTTCAATCCATGCAGGCTTTCTACATCATTCTCGACAATCGAATTGAAGAGCGCCGCAGTCAGCCAAAGCGTATTGACTCCACGATTCCGAACGTAGTCTCGAATACGATCGGCGGTGAGCACACGTTCGCGGGCCAAGACGCACCGCCCACCGGTCAACAGCGCGGACCACAGTTCCATGGTCGCCGCATCCCAACTTACCGAAGAGTGCTGCAACCACACCGCACCTTCGCCAAAAGGGACATAATCCGTTTCAAAGATGAATCCGGGGATACTGCGATGGGGAATCTCGCTGCCTTTCGGTTCGCCTGTAGAGCCCGAGGTATAGATCACATACGCAAGACTCTCGGGATCGACGCCGGAATCGCCACGATGCAGGTCGATCTCCGGCAAATGCGCGAAGGCTTCCTCGCGCTCTACATCGATAATGTGAATACCTTCGTTCACTGCGCCCGGCGACTGCTGCGAATCTCCACGCACCAGCAGGGCCGATGGAGCACTGTTTTCCAGGATGAATTGCAGGCGCTCTTGCGGATACGAAAGATCCAGCGGCACATAGGCTCCGCCCGCTTTCAAAACTGCGAGCAGCCCAACCACCATCTCCAAACCGCGATCGATGCCAATCGCAACCTTGGTCTCCGCCTTCACTCCCATCATTCGCAGATAATGGGCCAACCGGTTCGCCCTGCGGTTTAGTTCCGCATAGGTTAGGGACGTTTCCTCAAAGGCGAGGGCTTGCGCCAACGGAGTTTTCCTCGCCTGCTCCTCGAACAACTCATGCACGCATTTCGGCGCGGCTGCGCTCTCGGCGCGATTCCAATCCACCAGAAGCTGCTGCCCTTCAGGCTGGGTCAACATTGCAAGATCGGAAATGCGAAGCTCGGGGCCGGCGGTAGAGGTCGCGATCAAGACCCCATAGTGATAGAGCATGCGCTCTATCGTGTCCGAATCGAATAGGCCGACATCGTAGTTGAACTCCACACCGGGGTATTCGGTGTCGCCCGCAGACAGCGTTAAATCGTACTTGGCTGTAACAATGTCCGACGATAGCGGGCGCATCTCGATGCCAGGAAGGCGAATGGGCGCGGCCTCGCCCGCCGTGGTGGTAAACGAAAACATCACTTGAAACAGCGGCGCACCGCTCACGCGGCGCTCAGGAGACAATTCTTCGACCAACTTCTCCAAAGGCAGATCCTGATGATCGAAGGCCTCCAGCGTCGCCTTCCGAACGCGCTGGAGCAACTCCCGGAACGTTGGGTCGCCACCTAGATCGGCCCGCAGGATCAGCGTGTTCACGCAGAACCCGATCATGCCTTCGGTTCGCACGTGATTGCGGCTGGTGATCGGTGTTCCAATCCCGAAATCCGCCTGGCCCGTATAGCGCTGCAGCAATACCTGATACACGGCCAGCAGGGCCATAAAGACGGTCGCGCCCTCTTGCCGGCTGAACTGCTTCATCCGACTCCAATACTCAACAGGAATCGTTCCTTTGAATGTGTTGCCGCGATGCTGCGTAAGCGCCGATCTGGGCCTGTCTGTGGCTAACTCCAGATGCTCGGGCATTCCAGCGAGCTGCTGCTTCCAGTACGACATCTGCCGCAGAAAAACCTCTCCCTGAAACCATTGGGTCTGCCACAGCGTGTAGTCCACATACTGGGTCGGCATCTCCTTGAACGGCGATTCCTGCCCTTGCGCATAAGCGGAGTAAAGCAGCGCCATCTCCTGCAGGAACACTCCCATCGACCACTCGTCCACAACAATATGGTGAACGGTCACCGCCAGAATGTGCGCTTGCTCTCTAAGCCTGATGAGCAAACCGCGCAATAACGGCGCCCTTTCCAGATCGAAGGGCTTGGCCGACTCCAGTTTCAAAACCTGCCGCAGCCGTTCCACGCCATCTTCCCGACGATTTTGGGTGTGCTCTTCGGCACCTTTCGGGCCGTTCGCGCCGCTCAAGTCGCATCGCTCCAACCGGAAGTCGATGGAAGGTTCAACTTTCTGCGAAGGCTCGCCCTCCTCCACGGTAAAGCGCGTGCGCAAAGCGCCGTGCCGTCGGACGATCTCCTGGAAGCTCCGTTCCAAAGCGTGAGCGTCCAAATCCCCGTTCAACTCACAGGCAAAGGCTACGTTGTAGAAATCGCTGCCGGGCCGCAGGCGATCCAGAAACCAGAGGCGTCTCTGGGCCCAGGATAAGGGTATGCGCTGGACGGATTCCGCCGAGACAATGTCCTTGTCCTGAGAGTCAATGCCTTCCTTCTGCAAAAAAAGACGCAGCAGTTCCCGCTCTTCTTCCGCATGGTCTTTTTTGAACGCAGCATTTTCAGAAGGCATTGTTAGAAACTCTAATGTCGCGACAGGCTAAAGCTAGGAACTCCCTGGCTGAGAAACTTGAAAATCGATTGTCCTGTAGGCGGAGGCATGCCCAAACGCAGGGATTTGAAGGCCCCCGATTTATGACCTGCCACCGGAAATCATGCTACGCCCATCGGTCGTAAATCCGGGGTCTATCTCTTCTTCAATAGCGGTAACTTTCCTAGGCAGAAATTATTAGAACATAAGATCGTGCAACGAAACTTGGGAGACTAAATTAAAAAACTCTAATTAACAAGTCCCTAACTTCGAATGCGTTTGTCTATTGGCCGACCCGACGCTCCAATGCTGGAATTGGGACAAGCCCGCCAATAGATAACGGAGATTTCGCGGGAGACCCTGCACAGTTGCACCATTTTCAGGGCGAGATTGAGGTGGGGATAGCTACTATCTACTTCCTTGTTTTCCGCCTTCTACCCATTGCTCACACTTGTATTGAAGAATGCTAGGTAAACAAAGCTCACGGCAATTGGGGATTGATAAGACTCTTGCCTTCGGCTCCGGCGGCTACCGCCTCCAGGGCATGATTGACTTCGCTCAAGCCATAGAATTTCAAGGGAACGGCAGACCAGGGAATAGAGCGGGAGACATGGCTCATCAACCGCACCGATTTATAGAAGTGTGAAAAGTCAGCCCCCCAGCAGCCGCGCACGTCGAGGTGCTTCTTGTTGAGATCAAGATGCGGGTTGAAAGAGATATCGCCTACGTTTGTATATTGACCGACGATCACCACGCGGCCCGCGTCGCGGGTATAGCGCATTGCATCGACGGCGGCAATGGGATTACCGGTGGCCTCGATCGTGACATCCGCTCCCCTGCCCCCGGTCAGATTGCGAATCCATTCGAGCCTCTCTTCTTCCGGGCAAGAGGTAAAGTCGAGCGTCTGGTCGGCGCCTACCTGCCTCGCAACCTTTAGCCGGGCCTCCGGTGCGCCAATACAGAAGACGCGATGAGCGCCGCGCACGAAAGCACAAATGATGGCGGAGAGGCCAACCGGACCGCTGCCGAGCACCAGGACATCGTCTCCAAGAGCGATATCTGCGCGCTCTACTGCGTGAACCGCGGTGGGCAATGAGCATCCACCGGCCATGAAGCGTTGCGGATCAACGCCTTGCAGGCTTAAGCAGCGCGTATTCGGTTTCAGATAGAGCGATTGCGCCCATCCGCCGGCCAGACCGTCCGTGACGCCATAGGTGACGCCATAAACTTTCCTCTGCGGACAGCGGGTGCTCGCTTTGGCCACCGTGCAATGCCAGCACACGCCGCAGGTTCCGTGAACGTCGAGAAAGGTGACCTCGTCTCCCTCGCGAAAGGAGCGGCCATCCACATCGGCCACCTGCCCGCGTATCTTGCTCAAGACTCCCACTGAGACGTGCCCGGGAATAATCGGATAAGGTACACCGGCCAACTGTCCGGCGTGCAGGTGAACGTCGGTACCGCAGACTTCGCTCAAGCGAACATCGAGCATGGCTGAGTTCATTTCCAGTTCCGGCTCGTCAAGCTCGCAGACCTGGACGGGATGAAACGGTTTTTGCATGACTGCCGCTAGAATTTTGCCCACGATACCTCAGCCTTCTGTGTCTTACGATGAATTTGAATGGTGAACATAAACGAACGATGAATAACGACAACCACTGACAGGCGGAGATGGCCATCCTGACGAGCTGATAACCGATGACCTTGTAACCCAGAGCGTTCGCATCCGCCTGTTTCTTTTTACGATGTTTATGTTCGGTAAAAAATAACGCCCCTTACGGGTAGTTGTTGCCACATTTCCGAAGTCTTTCTCCTCATTTTCTCGGCAGCTTCTTTTTCTCGGCACGGGCAAAGATACAATATAAACTCACCTTGGCATGTACGCTCCGCCTTGATACCCGGCATCGCAGGGAGGACTCTTTGGCCACCGCAACCACGACCGATCCCAGTAGCGCGACACCTTCGCCGTCTCCAGCGCCGGTACCCGCACCAGCACCGGAGGTTGAGCATCCGTTACGTAACCGGAATTTTCGACTTTTATGGATCGGCGGCTCTATCTCGTTTCTGGGCGACCAATTCTACATGGTGGCGCTGCCCTGGCTGATCCTGGAGAAAACAGGTTCGGCGGTGGCGATGGGGGGCGTGATGATGGCCGGGGCCATCCCGCGCGCGCTGCTCATGCTTATGGGCGGAGTTGTCAGCGACCACTTCTCACCGCGCAAAATCATGATGTCAACGGCCACATCTCGAACGATCTGCGTGGCTGTGATCGGGTTGCTTCTCTGGTTCGACATGCTCAAAGTCTGGGAGCTTTATGCCTTGGCGGTCGCCTTCGGAATCGCCGATGCGTTTGCGGCTCCGGCGCAAAGCGCCTACACGCCGTTTCTCATCAAGCCTGAACAAATGGTAAAGGCCTCTTCAATCGGCCAAAGCACGGCGCAGTTGACCACCATTGTCGGCCCGGTTCCGGCTGGATTTGTAATCAAGCAGCTAGGGATAGCCTGGGCTTTCTTCCTGGATGCCATCAGTTTTCTCTTCATCATCGGCGCGCTATGGAAGCTTCCCGATCCGCCCAAATCTCAATCGACGCGGAAACCGCCTCTTGCGGCGATTGCCGAAGGGTTTACGTACGTGGTGAAGGATGTACCCCTGAGTTCGTTGATGCTGCTGGCTATGGTCATGAATTTCTCCGTGTCCGGCCCGGTATCCCTGGGGATCACCTATCTCATCAAGACCCGATTCAACTCGCCCACCATTCTCGGCGCTCTTACATCGGCAGTGGCCGCAGGCACCCTGCTGGGAGCGCTGCTGGCCGGCGTGTGGAAGATTCGACGCCGCGGCGTGATGATTCTTCTGGTAGCGGCCGCATTGTCACCTTGCCTAGCAGGGATTGGGTTGGTGAGCACCGCATTTGCCCTGGGCGGCATCATGTTTACGATCGGCGTGCTGGCGGGCTTTATGAACGTTCACATCGGCGCATGGATCATGCAACGCATCGATGCGGCGGTGCGCGGCAGAGTCGCTAGCGTGCTCATGCTGGCTTCCGTGGGAATCACGCCTATCTCGTTCGCCGTGGCTGGACTCCTGGTCGCCTGGAGCCTGAAATATATGTTCCTGCTTTCCGCTCTAGCAATGCTGTTGGCGGCGGCCGGAGCATCTGTGCCGAAATCGGTGCGGGAAATCGAATAGGGCCGCTGTGCTTAAGATCGCTCTTCACCCATTACTCATCGTTTATCATTCATCACTCACCACTCATCGATAATCGGCGAGGATTGAAATCATCCGGAACTCCCAAAAGGAAGCCTAGATCAAGGCCCTGGATTCGGGAGTTCCGGAAACATGAGCAACTAGAACTGTAAGTGGAGCTGCGAAGACCTTCCTCCCGGCTATTCCGGCTTTCTGGCTTCGTTATTCAGTTTCATTTATTCCGACTGCGTTATTCCGATTTTAGGGAGAATTTGAGCTTGTGGCTCAGATTGGTGCTCGCGATCAGCCAGTCGTCGGTAAAATGCTCTTTGGATCCAACGAACATGGTTCGCCCGCTATTCACCCATTTGAAGCTCACTAGATCGTTCTCTTCTCTCTCCAGGGTAACAAGGACAAGAGCATAGCGATCAACGTAAGAAGGAAGGCCCCAGAAGAGGAACGACCCATCGGACAGATTATCAGCGAAGAGATGTAGCCTGCGGCTGTCGGGATGCTGGATGGTCATTCGAACGATGTTGCCCGAGCCCATGGGAACAAGGTCAATCCGGCACACCTTGTCATTGGGGACATTCCTCCCTATCCAGGCCCAATACCATGGAGCATGACCACGATTGTCGTAACTGACAATGCGGCTGTTGCTATCCTTCACGATGTAGTGGGCATTTTCACGGATCTGCTCCGGGCGGGTGAAAGTTGTGCCGTCTTGTACGGCTTCTCTTGCAGGTTGAGAAGAGTGGGCCAGGGGTGAACCAACAGGAGCCGTAGGAGCCGGCAATTCTTCAATGGCGCTTTGATGTTTTGCTGACATTGCTAATCTTCCTTTCTTGTAACCTTGCGAAATTGAGTGGATTCAAAATCCTCGTCTCAACAGCAACGGACGATTGCAGGGAACATTTTCCTTCGCGAATGTATTGAGCTCCGCGGCTTTGAATGCTCGCCGGGAATTCTCACCGGAGCCGAAAAGGGAAATGGTTCCAAACATCGTCTATTGAGAGTGGTATGCACCCGCAACCGTGTGATTCGATCCGTGCACAGTAACGCCCTACAACTCGCCGCAAAGGCCGCCGATGGCTTATTTCTGCCGGTAGGAATGGGCGTAGATCGTTGCGGTAGCCAAACGCCCACAGTAGAATCCCAATCTGTGAGCACGCCCACGTTCGCCGATCAAGGAGATCTTGAAGTCCTATTGGCGTGTTTGGCCGATGGCTCCTCTCCAGCCTGGGAAGAGGTCATACGGCGGCTTCAACCGCTGATCGCAGGTACGCTGATCCGCACGGCCCGCCAGTGGGACGAGCCATCACCTGCGACCATCGACGACCTCGTGCAAGATACTTTCCTCAAGCTGTTTGCGCAACGCCAAAGCATTCTCAGAAACGTGGAGATGCGTCACGACAAAACATTCTTCGCCTACCTGAAAGTGATGGCTGCCAACGTCGCTCACGATCACTACAAAGCGGCCAATGCCCGGAAACGGGGATCGGGAGTCGCCGTCCAGCCCTTGGAGGAAAGCGCCGAACCTGGTTATGACATGAGCGGAAACACAGAGCAGCGATTGCTGATTTCACGCGTTGAAACAGCGCTTTCCAGACTCCTGCAAGGCCGCACAGCCGGCCGGGACAAGATTGTGTTTTGGCTTCACTATCGCGATGGCATGAGCGCCAGCGCTATTGCCGCCGTTCCCGCCTTGGATCTTACAGCGAAGGGCGTCGAGAGCCTTTTGCATCGCATCGTCACCGCATTGCGCCGCGAACTTACCAACAAGACAGGCACCCTATTGCAGAAAGCTTCCATTCAAAATTCTTCAAAGCAGAGTGCTTCGATACAGAATGCTTCAGGAATGGCCGGTGAATCGCAGGCGGAAACGTGGAAACGCCCATGAGTAACGATCATTTAACCGAGGACCAGATCGAACTGCTTATGGTGGGTGATTCGTCCGGCGACGCCGATGCGCGGCGGCACCTGCAAGACTGCCCTGCTTGCGCCGGCCGCCTCGACGAACTCGAAGGCGCCGATCGCGAAATACAAAATCTACGGCAATTGACGGCCAGCGCAACAGATAGATGCCCATCGGAGAAGGTCTGGTATGAACTTGCCGGAAATCTGCTTGACAGCGCCACATCTTCAAAACTGTTGGAGCATGCCGCACGTTGCCCGGCGTGCGCACAACTCCTGAAGGCCTCGGTGGAAAGCATTCATGGAGAGCCTGAAGACCTCTCCGCGCTCGACAGCGGGAGCCCGGAATGGCGGAAGAACCTTGCACGTCGCCTGACCCTCGAATTGGGCCAAAAGAAACTGGGGCAAAAGAAAAAGAGCCGCTGGAACTTCTTTTGGATGCTGGCCCCAGCGGCGATTGCACTATGCGTAATCGTAGCGGTGGTATTCAAGGTGAGCGATGCCCGCAGTCCTCGGGCGGCGGAACGGCTCCTTGCCGAAGCTTACTCGGGAAACAGAACCATCGAGATGCGGCTCCCCTCCGCGGCCTACGCGCGCTTCCACCAAGTGCGCTCCGGAAATGAAAACTCGGTGCTGTCCAAGCCAAAGTCTTTCTTGGCGGCACAAAATATGGTTGCCGAACATCTGGCAAGTCAACCGCAGGACGCGCAGTGGCTCGCATTGGAGAGCCAACTGGACCTGCTGGATGGCCGCTACGCCGCAGCGCTCGCAACACTGAACAACGCCGAATCCGGTCCAGTACGGCCGGGCCTCGCAAGCCTTCACCTGACAAGGGCCATCGCGCTCTACGAAGAGTCGAAGGAACTTGAAAAACCAGAGCTAGCCTCGGCATCGGTCGATGAGCTTTCCATCGTCCTAAAGACCGATCCCAACGATTTGCCTGCGCTGTTTAACAGGGCATTGGCGTGTGAAAAGCTCGCAATGTATGAATGCGCCATCCACGACTGGAAGCATCTTCTTGAAGTCGAAACGGATAGCGGCTGGGCGGGAGAAGCGCGGCAAAGGCTCCAGGCAATCGAAGAAAAAAAAACTCTCGGGCACTAAGCCGCCGGCGGCTGGACGATCCACATCTCGTTTTGACCCAGCTTCAGAACTTCTCATCGCTAACGCCTTTGCAAACGGAATCGTTTCTTGACGTCGCCATGAGGCAGTGGCTGGCAAGCTCAGAGGCTTCCTTCACCAATCGCGCGCTACTCATGAAACTGGCCGTTGCGTTACAGGTAAACCACCATGACCGCTGGCTGGCCGACTTTCTAACCGAGCCACCATCGCCGGACGCGGATCCCCTCCTATCCTCGGCGATTCATGCAAATTATTCAGGGAACCCGCAGCAAGGCCAACGGGATGCTCTTGCAGCAAAGCAGAAGTATTGGACCGCCGGAAACAAGGCGGGAGTGGCGCGCAGCGAATTCGAAGTAATCTACGCACTCCATCGGCTCTCGAAATCCAAAGAGTGTCTGCAGGAGCTATCGAATCCGGCCGTCCTTCCGAGAAATAGCTCATACAGATGGCTACAAATCCAGCTCTTGCTGGAGAGGTCCACTTGCGCCGGGATGGCGGCGCAGTTCGACTCCGCCTCTCGAGCGGCCGAGCAAGCGGCACAAAAAGCAGGGGAAAACCATTACGGAATCCTGCAACTGCGGGCGCTAGGTTTTCAAGCCACCATGCACCGCATCAGCGGTAATCTACCGGAATCGTGGAAAGAGAACCTGACGGGTTTGACGCTTTTCTGGGGAGAGTCCTATCCGGCGGACCGTGAAATCCAGTTTTATTCGGACCTGGAAGCAATGGCCGAGCAGCAGGAGCAATGGAACACAGCGGCACTCATGCAGCGCGAAGTTGTACACGCCACCAGCGAGAGCGCCCGCCCGGATATAGCAGCCATCGCTCATTTTCGCATGGCTCAAGCCGCCGAATCAGCCGGAAACATGACCGAGTTCGAGCAAGAGATGAAGACGGCATACCAAATGTTTTCGAGTTTGCCGCAAGACCGGGCCATACAGCTCTATCAGTCCTACTGTGAAACCGCCCTGGCCACGATCGAAGCTCGGCACGGGAATATCCAGTCCGCCAAGGCGCGCCTCCAGCAAGTTTCATCCGCCATTCCCGATTCCAGCAATAACATTTTGCGCCTGCGCTATCTGAATGCCTGGGCGCTAGTGGCGCGCGCCGGCAACGACGGCAAAGAGGAGCAATACCTGCGTGACATCGCGGCAATCGGCAATGCGGGGTTTAGCGGTCTTCGCTCGGAACAAGAACGATGGGAGTGGAAGCGCGTGGTTGACGAAGCTTCGCTCCGACTGTTGGAGCTCACTACCCAGCAGCCTCACGACCCGGTCAAGGCACTGGAGGATTGGGAGTCCTACCGCGCCATCCAGTTGCATGGCTATGCCGCCAACATCTTTCCCGGCGATGGCAAATCCAACACGCCGCTGATCTCGCGCATACGAGGATTGAAGGACTCGACGTTGGTATCGTTCGCCCCGCTCTCCGGCTCGGTCCTGGCTTGGGTGGCCGACGATCACGGAGTACAGGAATATCGCCTTGCCGCGGGATCTGAAGAACTACGCCGCAACGTCAATGAATTTGCGCGTCTTTGCGCCAATCCAGCATCTCCGGTGGCGGAAGTTCGAAAAATGGGCGCGGCGCTCTACCGCCAATTGTTCCTACCGCTGCATTTGCAGCTCTCTCCGGAACGGAGATTGTTGGTGGAAACGTCAAGTTGGCTAGGAAACATTCCCCTACCGGCGCTGGTGATGGAGGGTGGCCGCTATCTCGACGATGCCACCGCGCTGATCAACACGCCGGGAGTATTTTACGGAGATTCGGAACCGGACACGGGACCGGAGGGCTTTATGCTTCTGGCCTCTCCCGGAGCGGTTGAAAGAAACGGGGAACACTATCCAGCATTGCAGCAGGCCGAGGAAGAGGTTACGGCGGTCTCCGAACTTTATCCTCGTGCTTTATGTCTACGGGGGAAGAGCGTAACCATCGAGAAGCTTCTACAACAGCTTCCGCAAGCTTCTATTTTTCACTTTGCAGGACACGCGATCAGCCGGGGAGATGGCGGTGAACTGCTTGTCCATCAAAACGAAAGAGATCAAAACAAAAAAGATGGCCAGAACGAAAAAGACGGCCAAGACGAAAAACGGGGCTACCGGCAAAACGAGAAACAAGACGGCGGCCAAAGCAACGATGGCCACAACAAAGAGCGGGACGGCGGCGCGCAGATCTCCGCCGCGACGCTGCGCAGTACCAGCATGAAGCAGTTGCGCCTGGCCGTGCTTTCGGCCTGCTCAACCGCCGGAGCCGAAGGTAACGCCGCGCTCGATCCTAACGGGTTGGTTCGCGCTTTTATGAGTGCGGGCACGCGCGCGGTGATTGCGAGCCGATGGGATGTGGATTCTTCGGCAACGGCTGCGTTGATGCGCACGCTCTATCAACAGCTGAGCCAGGGAGAAACGCCCGCCAGGGCACTCCGTGCCGCGCGCCTGAGTACGCGCTCGTCCCCGGAAACTTCGCACCCGTACTATTGGTCGGCTTTTGAAGTATTTTCAACCCAAGACTAAGTTGAGAGGACAAGACACATGACAATCGATCGGCGAAATTTTCTCGCGGGCACCATGCTCTCCGCACTCCTGCCGCAAACAGTCTCCAGCAGCCGGCAAACCGGCACGAAAAAGGGCTATGTGAACATTCTTATACACGGTCTTTTCTTTTTTGAGTTCATCGGTGGAAACTTAGTGCTCAAGAGTCCCAAAGTAGAAGGCCATGAGATTAAAGCAGGCCGTGGATGCCTGATCGACTTGCCAGTAGGGACAAATCTCGATCTCACTCAGTCTGACCTTGAGCCAGGATCGCAAAATGCTTTTCCAGGATCTATGCTCGTGATACAGCGCTCCGTGGTGGGAGAGCTAAATGAAAATTACAGCTTGCGCATGCAGCTTCCGCTGCCAGAAGAAATTCTCACTGCTCGGCACGCCGACCGCCAGCCTGTTTTCGAAACATGCAACGGGACCACCTGCTCGATCTTTTCTACGACCTCCGGAAAAAACTTTGGGCTGCTCACCTGCTTGCGTTACCGCAATAAGATTCCGTCCGCAACGACCACATTCATTTTTCATGCCGGCCACTCCGGGAAACCATGCCTGACCCATGCCAACAGAGCTTATAAGGACGCCCGATCGTTATTTAAAAATCCAAAAGGGTTCGACATTCAATTCGGCAAACTCGGAACTGCGGTAGGCTTCGATGACCTGGGGCCTTGGGGCATCTCCAAAGATGACCAGAAAACCCTATGGGAGAGGAAACAAGAACTGCCTCAAGGCCCCGAACCCATCAATTGCATGATGTTTGGTATCAACGGCTGAACCACCGCATCGCAAAAGAACGCAGGTTTCAATGAAAGAGGGCGGGGCGGCCCGCGCAGGAAAGTCCGGGGCACGATCCGCCGGTTGGACGATTTGCGCACAACTCGCCTGAGCGCTCCATCATCTCGATGATGGAGCTTCGGAAGGCCCGTTTTTGCCAGAATTTCATTTAGCCGGAAACTCAGATGAAGAGGTCACAGCAATCCCAAGAGCGGGTGGATGTACGCGGCGCTCTTTCAAATCCGGACAAGATATATTGGCCGGAAGAGGGCACCACCAAGCTTGACTTGGCTGAGTACTATGAAGCGGTCTTTCCCAGGCTCGCGCCGTACATCAACGACCGCATGTTGTCTTTAGAGCGATGTCCCGCGGGCATGAGTGGACCATGCTTCTACCAGAAGCAGGCGCCGAAGGGTATGCCCGCCGATACTCCCACAAAACGCATCGAGCATGTGACCGGAGACAAGTCGACAAACTACGTGGTGGGCGGAGCGCTTGCTACTCAAATTGCGCTGGTCAATCTTGGCTGTATTGCCGTGCACGTTACCGGCAGCCGCGCCGACGCCCCAAGACAGCCGGACTGGATGTGTATCGACATCGATCCTGAATCCGGAGAGTTTGCCGATGCGGCGCGCGCCGGGCTCTATGTCAAAGAATTTCTGGATGCCCTACACCTTACGTCGTTTGCGAAGACGTCGGGAAGCAGGGGCTTGCATGTGCTGGCGCCTCTGCGCAGGGGACCGGATGTGGACGAAGTTTTGTCCTTTGCGAGATTGTTGGTTTCAAAAATCGCCGCCGCGCATCCGGATGAATTGACGGTAGAGCACTCGGTGAAAAAGCGCGGCGGCCGCGTGTATCTGGACCCTTTTCGGAACGGCTTCATGCAGACGGTGGTTGCGCCCTACTCGGTGCGAAGGCGCGAGCACGCACCCGTTTCCACACCGCTTTCCTGGTCGGAGGTGCAGCCCTCGCTGATTCCGGGAAAGTTCACCATTTCCAACTTCCAGCAGCGTCTCCAGAAACCAGACCCTTGGGAAGACTTCTTCAAAAGCGGCCAATCCCTGAGCACGGCGGCACGGTTCCTGAACAAACTCTAGTTACTAATTGACAAACAACACCATGCTCATTCCCCATTGATAATCTATTGATTTTTCGAGCTTGCGAAGAAACGCAAATTCGTGAAGTGGAATGATACGGCCTTTGCCATCAACGAATTACGTCATTTATGGCCCTCACTATGCACTCACATCTCGAATGACGAAGCGCAGCGTAAGCCCACCCTCTGGTTGTGGCCGTTGTGCCACCTTCTTCGCCTGGCAAATTAGGTTCGCTTGAGGGAGGGGCCCGCGGCAGAAACCACAGGTGAATCGATGGCCCTGGCGTCGGGCCGGGCGTCAAGATCCATGAACTGGAGTTCGTAGAGCTTGCGATAGGTTCCCAGGCGCGTCAGCAGATCCTCATGCGTGCCGGAATCGGCAATCTTACCGTTCTCCAGCACCACGATGCGATCCACGCGCCGGATGGTGGTGAGGCGGTGAGCAATCACAAAAACCGTGCGGCCCGTCATCAGATTCTGCAACGCGGATTGCACCAGGGCCTCCGATTCGTTGTCGAGAGCGGAGGTCGCTTCGTCAAGAATGAGGATGGGAGCGTTCTTCAGGAGCGCACGGGCGATTGCGATTCGCTGGCGCTCACCGCCAGAGAGGCGGAGTCCTTTTTCACCAATGATCGTGTTGTAGCCCTCGGGAAGCCTCTGAATGAAGTCGTGCGCAAGAGCGGCTTTCGCAGCCTCAACGATTAAGTCTTCTCCAATATCCGGCTGACCATAGGCGATATTGTTGCGCACGGTATCGTTAAACAGGATGGTCTCCTGGCTCACGATTCCAATCTGCTTTCGCAGCGAGGCCAGTGTTACGTCGCGAATATCGTGATCGTCAACGGTAATCGCTCCGGAGGTAACGTCAAAAAAGCGGGGCAATAATTGCACCAGCGTGCTCTTTCCAGCACCGCTCGAACCGACGATGGCCACAATTTCGCCGGACCGCACCTCCAGATTCACCTTCCGCAGGACAAAAGATTCGTCCTCGCGGCTCTCGCCGTAGCAGAAGCTTACGTTTTGAAAGCGGACCTTGTTGCGAAATGGCGGAAGGGTGAGCGCCGAGGGCCTATCCTGAATCTCATTCTCTTCTTCCATAAACCGGAAGACCTCGGAGGAAGCGCCCAGAGCCTGCTGAAAGCTGTTATAGAGAGTTGCAAATTTTCTGACGGGATCGTAAAGCTTGAACAGCGCTACGATAAAGGTAAAGAAGGTTCCGGCGGTAAACGCGTGCGTCTTGATCTGGTCGCGTCCGAGCCAGAGAAGCAAGGCAATGGCCAGCGCTCCGATGATATCCATGAGCGGGGAGCTGATGGCCTGAACACTCACTGCCCTCAGATTGGCTTTGAAGAGCTTTCTACCCGCATCGAAAAAGCGGTTGCTTTCCCATGACTCCATGCCGAAAGCTTTGACAATGCGGTTGCCGGTGATGGTCTCGTGCAGGATATTCTGGATATCGGCCAGCTTATCCTGACCTTTGCGCGTGGTCTGCCGCACCCGACGCCCAATCCTTCCGGCGGAAATCACCACAAACGGAATAAACGCCAGCAGGACCCAGGCGAGCTTGCGTCCGGTGAGCACCACCACGAAGAGCGTGAAGATAAGCGTAAAGAACTGCTGGAGAAGTTCCGACAACGAGATGGAGAGCGCAAACTGAATCTTCTCTACATCGTTGATCATGGCGGAGATGAGCTTGCCTGTAGGATTGCGGGCAAAAAAGCTCAGAGAACGATACAGCACCTGGTTGTAGAGCTTGTCGCGCACGTCGGTGGTCAGTCCCAGACCGGCGTAGTTCACAAGGTAGGTGCCCAGATAGTCGCAAACACCCTTGATCACGGTGGCCCCCACCAGCGCAACCGCGACGATGGTCCAGACGTAGCGTATGTTCGCAGGAACAAATTGCTGCAGCGCGACCGCGTATTGCGATCCCGGAAACTGAAACAGGGTGATCTTGTCCGCAGGTGCAGAAGGGCTCAGAACCTTGTCGAAGATGGGGCCGATCAGGAGCAGGCGGAACGCATCCATGAGGCCAACCGTTGCCATCAGGACGACAGAAGCCAGAAGATGCGGTACATACGGCCGCACAAAGGCCAGCAACTTCATCAATTGCCGCATGGATCACCGTTGACTGGCGCTAGGAGCATCTGAATTTCTATTCTAAATGGGCGGGAACTCGGAAGCGGAGCACAACAGTGCAGTGCGAAGTAAAGTATTTGTAATCAATCACCGGGGACTGTCCCGATGGACCACCTTAACCCCGTAGCCCGCTTTTGCCAGGTGTTTCTTCACCTCTTCAGCAATAAACACGGAACGGTGTTGTCCGCCGGTGCAGCCAAAGCCGATGGTCAAATAACTCTTCCCTTCCTGCATGTAGTGGGGAATCAGATACACCAGCAATTCGGAGATGCGCTCGATGAACTCTTCCGTCTGCGGAAACGAACGTATGTACTTAGCAACCTTCGGGTGCCGCCCGGTATATGGACGAAATTCCGGCACGAAGTGCGGATTGGGCAAGAAGCGCACATCGAAGAGCAGATCCGCCTCCAGCGGTACTCCGCTCTTATAGCCAAAGCTGACGCATGAAATCAGAATATTGTTGTCGACCGCGCCGGTCTTGAACTTATCCGTAATGTGCGCCCGCAGTTCATGAACGTTGAACTTGGAGCTATCCACGACCACATCAGCCAGGGCGCGAATCGGCCGCAGCAATCGGCGCTCCTTGGCCAGGGCGCTCTTCACCGTTGACTCTTTTCCCAAAGGATGCGGACGGCGAGTCTCACTAAAACGGCGCAGCAGGGCTTCGTCCGAGGCCTCCAGAAAGAGCACCGTCGTCTTGAGCTGTTTCTTGAGCGACCGGATGACCGCGGGCAGCTTGAGGAGTTGATCGCCCTCGCGGATATCGGCAACCAGCGCGGCCTTCTCGATCTCCTCGGACTGCTTGGTCAGTTCCGCAAAACGGCGCACGAACTCTACGGGAAGATTGTCGACGCAATAGTATCCGAGATCTTCAAAGGCTTTTAGTACAGACGCCTTCCCCGATCCAGACATGCCGGTAATGATGACCAGTTGATGATCGCTTTGACGAGGCTCGCCACCGCTCTTGCCGGTGGAGACGCTACCGGCTCGCTTGCCTTTGACTGAGGTGGGCACAACGCGATACTACCATGAACTCACACCGGCCAGGCCTTGTGCCACGGCGGCGGTGCTTGAAGCGACTTGCTGTTGTGAATGCGAATGTAAAGCCGCCCATGCACCGGCGAGCATGCGAGGCTCCATCTGCTCTTTCCACTCGATGGCTCCTTGCTCCGCAAGGTCGCGCAATGGAGAAGGCGGCATTTCACGGATGGTACGAAGGTAGTCGCCCAATTTCTCCCATGCATCGAGGAGTTTGCCTTCGGCCCAAAGTAACGCTACTTCCAGGCGGAGCCTCTGGACCGGAGAGAGAAACCGCCTATCGTGAATCTCTGAAGCCCAGAAGCGCGCCTTCAGCGAATTGTGACGGAACCATGCCTGGAGAACGGCGGCTTCGAGAAAAAGACTATCCCTCATGGGACTATTGGCTGACCCCAGCAGCGCAAGCGCATCTTCCAGGTACTTTGTTGCCAACGTCACATCATGGCGGCAGACGTAGTAAACATAAGCGAGCCAATGAGCCATTACGGCGTCAAGCGATTCATCCTTCAGACCAACAGCCTGAGCCACCAACGGTTCACTCCAGCCACGCGGATGCTCTCCTCGATGGAGCGCCAGTTGCAATTCAACGATGGCAAACCAACGCGCTGCCCGTGCATCATGCTTCAACAGCATATGAAGGCGGGCTCCGTCGGAAAAGCTGCCGTTCGCGGTCATATCCGGCAGTAGCGACGATAGGCCGAGCAGGACCGAGAATGCTGAGAACAGGTGAAGAACCGCAGGCAGCAGGCGCGTCGTCGGCTGCAAGGACGGGTCCATTCCATTACGCGCCATGCGAAAGGCACTTTCCAGTAAAAGCGGAACCAGGAAGTTCGCCATAGGACCCGCGAGAACCACGAAAAACAGCCGCCGCCGCAACCGCTCGGCAAACAGAGGAACCATCGAAGTAACACCCAGCGGCAGTATCTGCTGCGCACGCAGGTTTTGCGTGGACTGCGATCCGTGAAGCATGAACGGGCCGATCTTGATCTCCGTTGTCCGGAATCCGTTGAGCTTTCCCGCCAATCCATGCCCAGCTTCGTGTACGGCGACCGCGGCCATCAACGCAAACAGCGGCACAAACAATCCGGCGCACAGCAAAGCCACAGGCTGCCCCGCGAACAAGTCGATGAAGGTGCGAATCGCTCCCAGCTTTACAAAAACCAGCATCATGGCGCTGCTGATCAGGAAGCAGTCACCGGCACTTAGCCTATCTCGTTGCTGATTGGACAGCGGACGCAGTGTGTCGAGAATGGGAGTCGAAGTTGAGAAATACTGGGCCGAAAAAATCAAATTCTTGTCCGCTTAGCCTGTCGTTCTTGCGACGGGTAAAACAGGGGCTAAAGCCCCAACTTATTTAGGTACGCTTTACGCGGCACTCAAGTGCCGCTCTTCCACGGTGGAACCGGCGTTGTCGACAACAACGCCTTTTACGGTCAACCAAAAATAAAGCGTCTGCCGGCATGGACGCTTCTACGGTTGGATCTCCATTCTTTTCCGACGATAGCTTGTGGTCAGCAAAAAAATATCTTCCCCCACAGATTTCTATGCCGTGCCTCTGGCACTAGATTCTTCGTACTACATGCACCCACGGTTTCGCTACGCTTCACCGTGGGCTAATCCTCTCGTCGCGCCTCCGGCGCTTGGAGCATTGGCACGGAAACTTTCATGTCCGATTCCAAGTTTCAAAAGCGGAAATCCAAAGTGCATTTTTTGCAAGCCCTGAAGCCGTTCTCTTCCATGGCAGAGCCGGCGTTGTCGATTAAAACAAAATTCTGAAACCTGTTCCGTTTCGGGATGGCTTCAGCATAGGGCTATGACGCAGCCACGTAAAATTACTTAGTTTCTTCTCAATGCAGCAAGCATGTCCAGTGCGCATTATAGAGTCGGGGCTGGAGTAGCCGCTAACCTCTCAGGTTGATGACCTTTGGTCACGACGCATCGCCGAATTGAAATTCGAAGGCTCACGGGGTAGGAGTTCGACCAAGATCAAAAGTTCGAAAGATCTAAAGATCAAAGGATTGAAGATGGGATGGGTCGAAGAGCGGGAGAGCGGGAGATCGAAAGAGGAATGAATCTCATGAATCGGGTGATCGCTGATCGAAGATCGGTTCATCGAAAAACTATGGATCGAAGAACGGATCGAAGAACTTGGCAGCCGCACCAACTCCGTGACGCCGGTTCACCCGATCCAGCCTTCCTCCGTCAAGCTCAAGGCGACTACAGCCCCATACGCGACATTGGCAATCGAGCGAAAGGCTACCCGGCGCACCAAGCTGAGAGATGCCTGAATGAATCCAGCATGGGTCACACCCACCCAGCACCCCTCGCCCTCTGTGTTGGCAAAGGCCGACAACTCCTCTTTCACCCGGCGCTCAAAATCGTTGAATGTCTCCCCACCTGGAGACGTTCGCTGCGGAAAGTCCGCCATCCACGCGGCGGCAAAAGCCGAATCTCGCTGCTCGATTTCGCTCCAGGAAAGTCCTTCCCAGGCTCCAAAATCGATCTCGCGCAGACTGGGACGAACCTCAATCGCCAATCCGAACTTTGAAGCAATGGGCTCCGCCGTTTGGCGGGCACGCAGCAGATCACTCGAATAAACACCGGAAATATACCGATCCCCAAGCTGCTCTACGATTGCAGGCAATTGACGGCGTCCCCGGTCGCTTAGCTCCGGATCGGAGTGACCGCAGAAACGGCCTTCCATCGGGGTATGCGCATGGCGCACGAGCAGTAGAGTCTTCTGTTTCATGCGGGCCGATTCATCCGGCATTTCATCATGTTTTAACCTTGCGGGTTCTTTTGCGTCATGTACATTAGATGATTTGAAGATTGCTCGCTGCACCGCACCTAGAGGAGACTGAAAGAGCCAATGCGCCCATTCAAAACGACTTTCATTTTATTCGTCTTATTCATCTTCATCCTATCGATTCCTTCCTGCGAACTTTTGGCCCAGCAGCCGGCGAATTCGGCGAATCCTTCAGGCGGTAGCGGAAACGCCGCGGCAGCCCAGCTCCAGCAATTGATCCAGACGGGGCGAGCCAAGAATGTGATCTTTCTGCTAGGCGACGGTATGGGCGACAGCGAAATTACCGCCGCTCGAAACTATTACGTGGGCGCCGCCGGACGCCTCGCCATGGATACGCTGCCTTTTACCGGAGCCGTAACGACTTACTCGCTGCAGGAGAAAGATCCTTCCAAGCCGGATTATGTGACCGATTCGGCAGCGGGCGGCACCGCGTGGGCCACAGGCCTAAAAACCAGCAACGGACGAATCTCGACCACGGCGGGAACCGACAAGACGGCCAAGACCATCCTTGAAATTGCCAAGGAGCAGGGATACCGCACCGGCAATATTTCCACAGCGGAGATCACCGACGCGACCCCGGCCGTTCTTGGTTCGCATGTCAACAGCAGAGGCTGCCAGGGCCCGGAGGACATGAAAAATTGTCCGCAATATAAGAAGAATGCTACCGGCCCCGGTTCCAATCCTCTAGGTTCCATTGCTGAACAGCTTATCGATCACAAGATCGACGTGCTGATGGGTGGCGGCAAGCAGCGATTCGATCAGACGATTGACGGCGGCCAGTTTCAGGGAAAGCGCGTGCTCGCGGCGGCGGAAGACTTAGGATATAAGGTCGTCACCAGCGCGCAGGAACTCACCCAAGTCTCTGCCGGCAAGCAGGAGCGCCTGCTCGGACTCTTCAATGCCGGCAACATGAGCATGGAGTGGAACGGAGACCCGGCCATTCCTTTTCCCGGCAGCGGGCCGCAGAAGTGCAACGAGTTTGTCCGCCCATCGAATGAACCGGCGCTGCTTTCCATGATGCTCAAAGCCATTCAGTTGCTGGAAAACAACGATCCCAAAGCACCCGGATTCTTTCTACAGGTGGAAGGCGCTCAGATCGACAAGCGCGCCCATACCGCGCAGCCCTGCGAGCAGATCGGCGAGACGGTCGCTTTTGACAACACGATCAAGCTGGCCATCGATTATGCCAACGCGCATCCGGGTACCCTGGTGATCGTAACCGCCGATCACGGGCACTCGACACAGATCGTTCCTCCTCAGGCGCAAGACAGCCACGCCTCGGGCCTGATGAGCACGCTGATCACCTCGGACAAAGCCAACATGACGCTGCACTACGGCACCAACACGGTTTGCTGCTCGGCAACTCATACGATGGAACATGCCGGAACCCAGGTGCGCATCGCCGCACAGGGACCGCAGGCTTTCGGTGTGCTCGGCGTGCACGACATGTCCGAGATCTTCCATCTAATGGCGCGGGCTTTGGGGGCAGAGTAGGTGGATTGAAAACAGCCTCGTGTTAACTCCGGCTACCCGCCTGCCGTTCGTTCCAATTCATTTTCGGGTCAGGTGATTTGTGGGCTCTCTTTCATGTACCGATGCACTCAGATGGTTTGCCCAAATCATAGTTCGCAATGTTATATGCTGACTCGGCGCGAGGGTACATGTTTATCGAGGTTTTTGATGGGTCTAAGTCTCGATGGCTTTCAGACAGATTCTTTACAGAGGCGCCCCTGGGGCAAGAGGACGAAGCGTTCGCATTACCACATTGGTTTGAACCACCTCAAGGAAGCATTGTCCGGCGGGTAGACGACTACAGGTCAGCAGGATTTTCGAGAATGGAGGTTTGGAGTTTCCCGGGAAGCGCCTTGTCAGTTCTGGAGCATTATCAAGTTCGAGCCCAATCTGCCGGGATAAAAACAATGCCTAGCCTGAAGCGGGAAGTGCAACCAGGAGTGGTCGTGAATTACCCACGTTTCGGACCCGGATTCTACGGAGAAAGCGAAGAGTTTCGCTTCGGAATTGATGCCTTCGAGCACGAAAGCTATACATTTTGGACCATCCAGCTGCACACCAAACGATTCGTACGCCCGACACAATCACCCTCAAAACTCAAGCTTGTCGGCTTTGTCTCTGATCGAGTACATCTCCTCGATGAAGACACTGGGAAGGAATACCTCGCACCGGCCTCCGCTCTACTGGATCACCAGCCCGGAACACAGCAGCAACCAGACATTCGGCAAGAAATCCTCTGGGGAGATCTTCCTGCCTGGGTTCAGTTTGGAGAGGATGAAAGAGGCAAAGGGGAATTGAGGGGTTGCTCGGGTGGCGATAGAGAGGGTGAATGGTGGGCAACCAGAGATGTCAGATTCAAAGGAAATCCGCGAGAAAAGTTTGCGTTCTTTCTCAAATGGCTCGACGAACGCGGCTTCGACAGAACAGGTCAAAATAAATCTGATCGCAGTTATTTTGTCTCGATATTACAAGGCGGTGCGTCTCTAAATTTGAAAGTTCAGTCAGATTCAGGCGATCGAGCAATGCTGACCGTACTGAACACCCTTGGTTTTCTGACTGTCCGCATCAACTACATCCCGATAAAGCGTGCTCCAAAACCTCCAATCTGTGTCTAGGAGGCCGAAATTAAAGAATAATGACGAAATCTCGCACTCTGGTTTATACGCAATCCTGATTACCGAATCATTTTGGGTTGTGCGACCCGGTAGGTATCAAATGCCGGTACCGAACGCACCTGTTTCCGCATCACAAGATTGAGTACCATCGCTTTCTTCAAGGTTCGCCGGCTTTATGGGCTTACGCAAATTTTCCTTCCATTCGCGGGCGCTGATTGCGGCCCTTTTGCTTGCCATTCAACCATTTGCATTGCCGGCCCAGTCGCCACCGGAATTGCCCGATCCGGGAAAGACTTCACTAAGCCGCGACCAGCAGATCCAACTGGGGCTTCAGGCTTCCGGCGAGGTTTACAAACAGATGCCGGTGCTGAAGGAATCCAGCGCCGTGACGCAATATATCCAGAGCCTGGGTAAGAAATTACAGGAAGTGATTCCTCCGGACCGGTCCTGGCCCTATCGCTTCCAGGTTGTGGAGCAAAAGGAAATCAACGCTTTTGCAATCCCCGGCGGACCTATCTTCATCAACGTTGGAACGATTCAGGCAGCCGACACCGAGGCCGAACTTGTCGGCGTGATGGCCCACGAGATGTCTCACGTTTACATGCAGCACTCGGCGAAGCAGATGGCCAAAGCCCAGTGGACAGGCCTGCTAGCGGGAATCGCCGGAGCAATCATTCCGCAAAGCGGGCTCGGAGGTTTGGCGCGGATGGGCATTCAATTCGGCGCCGGAACGGTGATGATGAAATACTCTCGCGGCGATGAAGCCCAGGCGGACGCCGTGGGCGCCATCATCATGTATAAGGCCGGATACGATCCCCAGGCCATGGCCGATTTTTTCACGAAGCTGGAGAAGAAATACGGTAGCGGCGGGCCACAGTTTCTTAGCGACCATCCCAACCCCGGCAACAGGCAAGCTTCCATCCAGAAAGAAATCCGCGACTGGCCACGGAAGAATTACCTTGCTTCAAGCGAAGCCTTCACCCGCGCCAGAAAAGAAGCCGAAGGCATCAAGGCCTACAGCGGGGAGGAGATCGCTCAAGGCGCAAAGCAGGGGCAATGGGCGCAACAAAATCGACAGAATGGCTCTATTCCAGCGGATCTTCCTGCGAGCGCCCCATCGGAGGCAGGCGCGGAGATGGCTTCCGTCTCCTACAGCCAGGTACGGCCCAGCGCCAACTACCGACAGGCAAACCTTGAAGGATTCACGATTTCTTATCCCGACAATTGGAAGACAGGAGGCAGCGCCAGTTCCTTTGTGGTCGCTCCGCCCTCCGCAGTGTCTCAGTCTGCGGTTGCGTACGGCGCGATTATCACCGCGGCCCCGACGGCCTCAAGCGACTCTCTCGATCAGGCAACCAAGCAGGTCGTGAACGCCATTCAAAGCGAAAATCAGGGTGTTCGCGTTTCCGGCGGCGCCAGCCGCATTACCGCAAATGGATTGGAAGGACGTTCGCTCTACCTCTCCGGGTCTTCCCCGATTCAGGAAAATGGACGGGCATTGCCTGAGCGCGATTGGGTTGTAGTTTTGCCGAGGGCACAGGGCGGAGTTACCTACCTGGTCTTTATCGCTCCCGAGCGCGATTTCAGCCAACTCGAACCGACGTACAGGAAAATGCTCGAAAGCCTGCGACTCCGGTAATCGTTTCCGGGGGACGGTGCGCACAGATGAGGTCTCAGCAATACAGCAATATTTCCACGAGTAGAAGGCCTTAGTTCGATCGTCTTCCTAGAATTGGCACGACGCAGCAAACTTTTCACCGGTCACCTTTCGTCATTCATCATTCACTGCTATTCGCCATTGATTGGCTCGTCATTCATTCCATTCATTGCTCGTCATTCATTGCTCATCGTCCACCATCCATCTTCCATCATTCCGCAGCGAGCATCTACAAACGTCCCTTTCACAAAAAGAGCCAACACACCTGAGTAGCTGCACATCGAAAAAGAGAAAGGCGGATTGGATAAATTCCGGAGGTTGATTGCTGGTATGCACCATCTCATGAAGCCGTTCCATCTCTTGGTTGTCATGGTGCTTTCGACTGCCCTATTTACCATGACAGGATGCGGGGGCGGCGGCGTTTCGTCTACCAATACCAATGTTCCAGCAACCGGGCCCACGGCCACCCCGACGCCAACAACGCCTTCGCCGGCAACTCCGACACCAACGCCTACACCTACACCTGTTCCAACATCTACGGGTACTCTGCAAACCAGCATCAACCACGTTCTGATCATGATGCAGGAGAATCGCTCTTTCGATAGTTATTTCGGATTCATGACTCAATACCGGCAGAATCATGGGATTCCGATCAATAGCTCCGACGGCAAAATCTTCGATCTGAGCGATCCAGCGGCACAGACGGCCGGATCGAAAAACGGCATTATGCCCTACCATACCGGTTCTGTTTGCACCGAAGACTTGACCCCCGACTGGGCAGAATCGCACCACGAGATGGATTTGAATCAACCCGCCAATGCCGGTCCGGGCGCGCCGATGGATGGGTTTGTCGCAACCGCTCGCGGCATCGGCATCAGCCTGGGGAATATCCTCGCCGACAAAAACGGCCATCGCGCGATGGGCATCTTCGACGATTCTCAATTGAATTTTTATTACGCCACCGCTTCCAACTTCGCAATGGGGGACGCATTCTATTCGCCGGTGCCCACGCGAACCGGAAGCAACCGCCTGTTCATCCATGCCGCAACCGCGCAAGGCATAGTCCATGCCGATACTTCGATTACCGCTCAACTAACCGCTAAAACCATCTGGCATGCCCTCGATGACGCGAACGTGAGCTGGAAAATCTACATCTCCGACTTCGGCATCAACAACTTTACCTTCTTCGATTTTTTCACCGATTCCAACGCTCCAAGCAGGCAAGCGAATATTGTCCCAATCGCGCAGTACTTCACGGACGTGCAGAACGGGACCTTGCCATCGGTGGCATTCATCGAAACCGGGCTGCACACGGGCCGCGATGAACACCCGACCAACAACAACGGATCACAACCCGTGCCGATCGGCCAGGCAATCGACATACAGGCGGGAGCCGCATGGACCGCGCAGATCGTGAATGCGCTTATGTCTTCGCCATCGTGGAAGGATTCGGCTTTCTTCTGGATGTTCGATGAAGGAGGCGGGGCCTTCGATCACATGCCTCCGATCAGCGTCCCCAGTCCCGATGGAATCAAACCGATCGATTTCGATGTCCAAAAGGACTGCTTTGGAGGTTCCTGCTCGATTTTCTCGTTCGATATTACCGGCTTCCGGGTGCCCAATTTCATCGTGTCGCCTTTTTCGAAGATGAATTTTGTCTCGCATACCCCGATGGATTACACGGCCGTCCTAAAATTCGTTGAAACCCGCTTCGGCCTTGCGCCTCTAACCAATCGAGACGCCTCCATGCCGGACATGACGGAATTCTTCGACTTCACCAACGGCGGTCCGTGGGCCACTCCTCCGGCAGCCGTAACCCAGAGACGCGACGGCGTTTGTGACTTTACCAAGGAATAAGAAAGCTCGTTGGAACGAGACACCGCCACCTACAAATATCGCGGCCAAGGCAAATTGCACATTTGATCGGGATGCGAATGGGGGTAAAAACGGTCTTATTTTGTACACCTCAACTTTTATACGCTTCAACCAGGGACCCATCCCAACTCCTGCACGGTACATGAATTGGCCAATTTTTCATCTCATCTCAACCTGGGCGTGAATCAACCCTAGAGATGAATCAAGCAAAATTAAATGAAATTAATAAAAACCTGCAGGTTCCGCCAATTTTATTGGCGCCAGAATGCATTTTATGCTTGAGCCTTCGTTGAGAACTTGAGAACATGCCCTACAAGAAAGGCGATTCATCCGGAGGATCGAAAGCGGCACTTCAACATTGGCTCTCATTGGCGTCAGCATCGGACTGGCATTTCTAGCAATTCTTTTGGCTTGGAAAGCCGCCTCCGCCCAAACCATGGAAACGGACGTTGGAAACTTTGCGTGGGACGTTCAGGAACTGGAAACAGTGGTCGAGACTTTTGCAGTTCTCGTGGAGCCGGATGAGAGTGCCTATATGCGGAAGTCTCTTGGCCCACGAGACTATCTGCACTGGCGGCGAGCGCAAGCGGCTTCAGCGCGCAAATGCTTAAAGCATATCGGCAACAGCGCTTCTTTCGTGCTTGGCCTCGATATGGAGGTCCATGCGGCAGAGGGTCTCCACTCCGACTTAAGGCATCTTACGAGGGCTGCCGTGCGGACACGCCTGATCGTTTCCCTGGCAAGCGCCTATCTGTATCTGGTATGGCTCTTCCCACAGTGGATGTTCTTCCTGGAATTAGGCATCAGCAACTACCGCGACTTCCTGCAAGAAGTGCGCACCTTCCCCGGGCAGCCGGCCTCTTCCGGCGCGGCAATCGTCCACGACCGATCGTTCGGGGATTAAGAAGCACCCTTCAAGAGAATCAGCGCCGTCTCAATGTTTTGAAAATAGATTTCAGGAAGAAAGTTGGGAACATCGAAGGGTATCGTCCCCCGATACGGTTTCAATTCACGCCAGGCAGGCACGACATCGACATTGGCATATTGAATGTAGAGCTCGAGCTCTTTCACGTACTGCCGCACCGGCGCCTTGACGAGCCGGAGGAAAACATCACGATGGCAAATGGCGATCGCGCGGTCCACCGGCTCAAAACCGTGGATCGGGGAAAGGTGGGGATGATAATACGAACCTGTATTGTTGTCGCGAAAGGTTGAGAGGACGACGATGCGGGTCAAGTCTCCCTCAATCCGGTCCAGAACCGACTGAACCCCTTGAAGGGCGGACATCAAGCGATGATCCTTGCCTATCCAATCCATCGCTTTCCCGCAAAATTCCGGTAAGCGCTCGCCAGATCGCCTAGCCGCGGCGCCACCTCACTGGCGCCACGAACACCGAGGTATTGTTCAATCGTCAGCTTCGTCTGTGCATGAGCAAATGCCCAGAGCCAGATAACGGTGGCGCAGTCGTAAGCAATCGCAGGCGCGATGCTGGCAAAGCTGCGATGCCCGTGATCAAGCGGCAACAATATGAACGTCACTAGCTGGACCATCGCATAGAGACCATACCCTGCAACGATTCCGGTTTCATATCGCCGCCGTCGCGTTTGTAGAAACACAACAAACCCTAAAAAGATGGCAAAAGCTCCCACCTGAAAAAGACGGACGGCAAGCGCGACGGAGAGAATCGCAGAAACCAGGGGCGGACCGTTAAAGTGGGCATAATTCAGGTGTGCAACAAAAATGAGAATTGCCGCAACTACGATGCTAACGGCAAGGAGAGACCGGAAATCCCTGAGCCGGAAGAAATCCTTGAAGCTATGCCAAAATGCCTCGTAAATCACGATAAACGACAGGAGCGCATACACCGCCTCAGTCGCCCAATAAACATAGTACCCAGCGACATAATTCGATCTAACTAGGACACGAGCTATGCTGGCTAGAATGGAAAAGCTCAAATAGGAAAAAAAAGCGGTATAGGTGCGATGCATCCCTCGTCCGAGCATGATGGCTATCACAAGCCCACGCAGCCCCACGGCGAGAAAATCGAGAGCTAAAACGACGTCCGCCATAAAACAAACCGGTTAGCTAGCGTATGCCAGCTAACCGAGAAATGCAACGGAGAATGTTGCCGCTTAACTTTATCCGTCGCGCTTGCTTTTTATATTTCAGCAACAATCACTGGACCGCGCTGCAGGGTGTTGGGAAACACAGCGGCACCGGCTCACCGCCATCCCTTAATGAAGGCTCGAAGGCAGTTCCAACCGAAACAAGTATAAATAGCAAAGCAAGTATTGATAGTTTCATTGCAAGGTCTCCTTGGTGTGGCAGCGCTGGTTAGGAATTCCAGCGCTGGCTTATTCCCTTTTTCAATTGAATTCAGACGCCTTTGGATGAGCGCGGGTGGCCAAGTAGACCCAAAGCATCTTAAGAACTGGCTCAGAGTTGGAAGGGAACGTTCTTCAATCTCCTCGCAAGCATCGGGCGACACATGCGAAAGATTCGGGTAGAAAAATTACGGGCCAAGCCTTACATCTGGCGGAAAAACCGCATAGGCGATCTTGATTGCCACTCGCTTATGTTGAAAACACTCTATGGCAGAGGTTGATGACTGAGGAACAATCTTCATTGCCCGGCATGCGTCAAGAGACGCATGCCGGAGATGACGGGAGATTAGGGCACTCCCGGTACGCTGTCTTTGCTGACTCCAGTGTCCGTTTGTTTGATGGTTTCCGCCGCACCAGCCGCTTTCTTCTCGGCCGATATGCTATAGGCAACATAGCAATATTTAGCATCCGTTCCGCGAATCAGGCTGATAAAGTCCCAGTTTCCAATGGTGCCATTATCACCGCCGCCTACCTGAGGCGCGTCGAACCAAACGATCTGCTTGGGCACATGCACCTTGTACGCCCATGGCGATTCGTATGCTCCGCCTTTTTCACCCTGAATGGATTCATCGGGACCGAACTTCGTTCCCGATTGAGGAAACGTTAAGTCGCAACGCATATTTCCGGCATCCCACGTGCCACCCGCGGCTGCACATTTTGTCTTGTCGGTAACAACGATATCGTCAGTGCCATCCAGATTGAGATCTTTGTTGGTTCCCGACCAAGCCTTCGCTCGAGTACAGAGACTCTTCGTGCCATCCCAAGTGTCTCCCTTGGAGGCGCATGTAGCCGCCTTCAAACCGGTTGCCACAACCGTGCGTTTCACCACCTGGATCTCGCCGCACTTGTCCGGATTGCCATCAATATCCACAGCAATTTCGAAAACATAGCCCACGTAGCTATTCTTATTTTCGGGATTGGTGCTATACGGCCCCAGCGTCTTGCCATCAACTTTGCCTTTTGCGACAGGCCAGGTTTTCGAGCCATCGCCCTTGGGACCGAGAGCATTCTGCGGCAGGGTCTGGCCGCGCAAGGTGATGGCTTTGCAAACGCACTTGTCCTCAGGCTTCACTTCAGGAGACAGCAAAAAGTTCACTGCAAAATAAGCAGTAGCGCTGTTTCCGGAGTTGTCCACCACCGTGAGCGACCCGCTGTAAGGAGTGCCAAGGGACGCGTAGGTATGCGAGATCATCTGGCCGCTCCCGCCGGATCCATCGCCAAAATCCCAGATCCATTGGACAATGCTGCCATCCGGATCCTTCGATTGGCTCCCGTCAAATACGACCGTACCGGTACTCTGGGCGTTGGCATTGACCGCGGGGACCGGAGGTTGATCCAGTTGCGCCTGCACGACTGGCGAGACGATCGTTTGTCCAGCCGTAGTCAAGAACACTGCCTGAATGAAGACAGAGCCTGACGGCACAAGCGTTGTATCCCAACGAACCGCCCATTCGCCTGCATCGGAAGAGAACGGCTCGGCGGCAATCGACGTCCACGTGGCTCCGTCGGTCGAGTATTGAAACATCATGGAACCGGGAGTGGCGGGATTCACGGTTCCCTCGACCTCCACTATTCCGTTCAATAAGTTGCCTTGCTCCGGCATTATCAAATCGATAAAAGGAGTCTGCATAGGAGTTGGAGAAGGGGTTGGAGAAGGAAACGGCGTTGGAGACGCTGTCACGACAGGCGTGGGCGAGGGTGTAGGCGCCGGTGTTGGCGACATCGTAGGGAAAGGAGTTGGTAAAGGCGTGGACACCGGTGTGGCAGAAGGGGTTGGAGAGGGAAACGGCGTGGGTGAAGGTGTAGGCGCCGGTGTTGGCGACATCGTAGGGAAGGGAGTTGGCAAAGGCGTGGATACCGGCGTGGGAAAGGGTGTTGGCGATGACGATGGAACTGGAATCGGAGACGGCGAAACCATCGGGCTCGGAGACGGCTGCACCATCTGATTCACCGCTGGAGCAGCGAAATTTGGGGAGTTTGCGCTTCGGCCCAAAGCCGCGACCGCTGCCACAATCATGCACACGATCACGGCAAGACTCGGTAGAGACCTCATACTTTTCATCGTTTCTCCTTGCTTATTTCGAATTGGTTGGTTGTTTTGTGACAGGCTCTCGATTGCATCCCGTGCCGGGCTCAGCACGTTAGAAACGGTTCCGCGAAAAGTGCACCTGCATCCGCGTTTCAAATTGTCTCTTCAAATTTACTTCGAAAGGACAAGCGCGCTTCTGGCGGGGCGCCAGACGTCACTTGCATCCCATTCTGTTCATGCCGCACCTACCCCAATGCGGCGGATTCGCTTTGGCGCAAGAGCTTAATTGCCGCTGATTTCGAAAGCGATGAAAGCGGAAGGAATTTCTTTCCACCTGTTTCAAAACGGGAATTGCGGATACGTTAAAGAGTGCCAAGAAAATATTGGCGCAGGGGGGGCGTCTGGGCTCCTACCTGCAGGTAGCAGCAGAGCCTGGGGCAACAGCACATGCTAAGACAATGGCCGATTCTAGCGCTGATTTACCGCTGCCAATCAACCTTCGACCGTTGATCGCAGAAAACGTAACTCAGCGGGTGCAATGAAGCACTGTGGGGCAAACAAACGATCCGGGGCATGGAAAGGTAAGGAAGGTAACTTCGGGCCCGTTTGCGACGCCCGTCAACTGTTTTAAAGTCTCTTGATTCAAGATCAATTTGGTTGAGATCGCGGCGCGTTGTCCGGGGTTGATGGACAATTCCAATGCTTGCATGGTTGCCTCTCCTTGCGATGAGCTTTCGTGAACAACCTAGTTGCGCGGCATGATCGTAGCACACTACGCAGCAAGGTGTGCACTATAACCGCGCAATCGAAAATACACGAATTGCACCAGCTTGCGGCCTTTAGCGAAGCCGCAGGATCATGTGATTCTCGTCAATATAGTTCTGTTCAACTTTCAAAGCGCGAGGTTCGGTCCCGTAGGTTTCAAATCCAAGAGACCGGTAAAGAGAGTGCGCCGCTTCCTGCCTGGCGGTAACGGCGAGCAAGACCTGCTCTAACGTTGAATCCTGTTTCACCGCTTCGAGAAGGCGCATCATCAGGGCGCGGCCAATTCCCTTCCCTCGATGCGCCGAGCCCACGTAGACGCCATAGATACGTCCTTTGTGCCGGTCCTTAAGACCGCGCTCACGAAGAAAGGTCGCCGTGCCTACAAGTTGTTCGCCGATGACAGCCCCCAGATGCAGGTCGCACGGCGGCGCATTGCGAAATCGCTCAGCGATTGCCTCAATCGGCGTGGCGCGATGTTCTTCCGGGGACTTGCCAAACGCGAAGGGCTCGGTTTCGAGGGCTTCCAATCTAAGCTGCCACCAGGCAGCGGCGTCGGACTCAAGGAGAGTTCGTATTTCCATCGCCAATGGTAGCACGCGATCCATTCAAACCCACCTGGCGCCCACACGCTTGATTTGGAGACATTCCGGATATCTCGACTTCACAGCCTATCCGTTCTACACTCCTTCTGGGCTTTTTCTCAGTCTGTTTCAACCCACGCGGATACAGCTTATGGCGTAACCAGCATGGCATCAACCAGCAAGGAGGCCATCATGCCGACAATCGCATCGTCTGTCGTCAATGCCGAGCGCTTTGCCCAAGGTCTTACCTACTCCGATTTCGTGGCGCAGGCAACCGTCAATCAAGATAAATTCAAGGCGAACGAGGCCACCGTGCCGCTGAGCGAAGAGGACATCGCTTTCTTTCGTGAAGCTGCCGCGCATCCGAACGGACCAGCCAAGGTGCTCGCGCTGGCGGAGGCCTGGTGTGGAGATGTTTACCGTGAACTTCCCACAGCGGCCCGCATCGCTGAGGTTACAGGCATGGAATTGCGCGTATTTTTGCGCGACCAGAACCTCGACATCATGGAAGAGTTTTTGAGCAATGAGGGCAAATCACGCGCCATTCCAGTATTTGTCTTCTATACGAAAGATCTCAAATATCTGGCGCACTGGACGGAGCGGTCCGCCGGCGCGCATACCAAGCTCGCGGAAATCAAGAGCAGCGCCAAGGCAAAACTGAACCTGCCGCAATCGGCAGATTTCGGAAATCTTCAAGGGGCGCCGCAGCAGGCATTTCTTCAGGAAGTTATTGCGGGTGTACGTCCATTCATGGATCAATGGCGGCGGGAAGCCATCCAGGAGATTCGCGCCGTCCTCGGACATGCGCTGGGTATTTGCTGATGCCGCCTAAAAATGGCGCACCCACAATCCCGATTGTCTATACCATTCGCGGCTGCGATGCGTGCGTGAAACTGCTCAGCAAATTCGAGGCGGATGGCGTTGTGTTTGAAGAGCGCCGGGTAGAGCTAAGTCAGGCAGTGTTGGATGAAGCGCGGCAACATGGAAGTCTCGTCCCTATTGTGGTTTGGCCGGACGGGCGGGTTGAACAGGGATTTGGCGAAAGCATCGGATGCTTCCTCTGAATGCCATCCTTATTATTGACCTCTAGCTATAAGGCGGCAGGCTCCTGCATCATTTTCGGCATGGAGCGGCAAGTGAGAGCTCAACGATGCAACGCGGATTGCTTGAACTCAGTGGGCGTGCGGCCATACGCCGAGCGAAATGTGGCGGTGAAATGACTGTGGCTCGAGAAGCCCAACTCAAGGCTTAACTTCGTCAAGTCGTCGAAGGCTGGCAGGAGATCCAAGGAGCGCGCCAACCGAAGGCGCAGTTGATAGCGGTAAAGCGGCATGCCCTCCACCTGCTGAAATACCTGAGTCAAGTAAACGTGTGAGACGCGCACTTCAGCGGCAATGTCGGCCAGCGTCCAACGCCTGGCAAGGTCGCTTGCCAGTACGAGTTTGATTCGATCCACAAGACGCTGGCGGCCGACGCTAGCGGCAGCGGCGTGGGTGGTAGTTGGCCCGAGAACGCGCCTTACCAGAGTCAAAGCCAGACTCTCAGCTTCCAGGGGCTCGGCAATATTGCGGTGCAAGCTGTGCCGCAGCAGCGATACGAGCACCTGAGCACGCGCATCGATCCGGCGGCGTTGCTCGCGAAAAGCCAGAGTTGAACCATCCCGCAGAAAACTGACCGGAGCCAACTCACGAAGGAGCGGCTCGTGGATTGCTAACGTAAGGCAGCCGTCACCCCCTCGAACCGGATGGCTGATCTTATAACCCTCGTCGGCGTTAAAGAACAATACCTGATTCGCCTCGGCCACGGCCTGGCCGCGCCCAAGATGCCGCACGTAAACACCACGATACGGAAACACCAACTGTGTGGTGTTGGTGCACTCTTCTGCGCTCTGCCCGCGGCACCGGCCTTGGCACTCGGTATCGCGAATCGAAACAACCGGAGAATTCAGCAGCGAATGAACGACAAATTCAGGAACGGGCTCATCGGTGGAATGAAGATGACGTCTCTGTGCCACAACCCGGCCAATATACCATTTCTGCGAGCGCGCGTTGTGCGGACTGGTTAGGAGCCAGGTAAGCGGGCCGGTGAAGATCGTGTTGCCAGCGATCGAGACGTTGTAGTTAGAACGAAGGGAGTTGGGAAGCAAGGTTCCAGAGGAGCAGTTGGTCAATGTGGCAGATGGGATGATCGGCAATGTGTGTGAGAACGTGACGGAGATAAGCCTCGGGATCGATGGGCGTTGATTCTTCTGGGCGTGCTATCACTGATCCGCTAACGTTTGGCCGTTTTTGTCGTCAAAAGTGACCAGTAGAGCTGTGGCCGCTCGTCTACGGAGGAAGTGTCCCCATGAAAATTATTTTCGCCTTGTTCCTGTTGTGCTCATTGGCACATGGCGCAACTTGCCCAACTGGGCAGGTGAAGGACGAGGCCACATTGGTTCAAATCGAACACACGTGGGTACGAGCTGTTGAGCAACATGACCCTGCGGCGCTCGGCTGCATCCTGGGGGATGAATTCGAGGAGGCCGATTTTGACGGTTCACTCATCAACCGGTCCACGATGTTGGCCAGCGCTACGAAGCCTAGTCATGGCCACAGCGAGCTAGCGGATTTGCATGCTCATATCTATGGCGATGTGGCCTATGTCCGCGGCATCGGGGTGAATAGTGAGAATGGCCGGCCTACGGGAAAGACGCGGTTTACCGATATCTTTGTCTATCGCGACGGACGCTGGCAATGTGTAGCAGGTCACGATTCGCGTTTTCCCAAAGCACAATAGACGTCAAAAGTACGCGTATCGTTTCATCGTTTCGGCTGTCAGTATGCAGTAAACCCATTTCCCAGTCGAGATTTTTTCAGCGACGGCGACCTATCCCTTCAGTGTTTGTCTCGCCTCAGGGGGACTATAAAACTGGCAATACGGCGATTCAGACACGACTTTCACCAATCTCTTTTTCAGCAAAGAAAAAGGGATGAAAGCGAGTTCCATCCCTTCCGGTTACATTTTGCCGTCAATTCGCTGGTGTGAATCTTTCTTGCTGGAAGCGATTACAGAGACCGCAAGAAATTCAGGATATCCTGCTGTTGGCTCACCTTGAGGCTATTGTAGTTTTTGACGGCGTTGCACGCCTCGGAGGTGCTACCCGTGCCGGTGCAATGCGCCTGGATCGCCGCATTGAGATCGCTGGTTCGGCCATCGTGGAGGAAAAAAAGCCGCTGCCCGATACCCCAGAGCGGCGCTGTCCTGAATTGGCTCGGACCGGCTGCTCCTTGTGTAATTCCGTCCGACAACCCACTACCCATATTGTGCAGAGCGAAATCCGAATACGGATGGAACGTGGCGTTATTCAAGGAACCGAACGACGAAGGTCCTGTGGTGAGGCTGTCTGTATGGCAAAGGACGCAGCCAATGCCGGTATTAGGAGCAGTCGGCGCAGGGACGATAGAACCGAAGAGCGCTTTGCCATCCTGAATGCTTGCCACAGCCGCAGCAGTATTAGCATTGGTTCCGGTGGTAGAAGTCAACGAGAGGCACTGTGCCTGCCCAGTGCTTGAGACCACTCCGCTATTGAATGCGCACTGCCCGGGCGCGGCATTGATCCTCATGAACACTAGGAAATTCTGAATGTCGGTAGAGACCTCGGAAGAGATCTCATTGGTTCCCGGGTTCGAGGTCAGAGTCGCAGCCGGAATGTTGTTGAGAAGAGGCATGACGTCTTCAGGAGTTGTATTCGGAATGCAGTCGATTCCAGTCGACCTTTCATTCGGAAAGAGATCGTTGGTCACGCCCATTTCCACGTTGTAAGCCTCCGCCGCAAAGAGCAGCAAGGACTTGTTCTGTGCTTTCCAGCCAAACCGGCTGATCGTATTGTCGTTCGGATTGGTATTGAAGCTTCCCAGAATTCCCGGCGTGGGCATTACGCCAGACGGCGGATGGGCGGAAAGATTGATTTCATTCGCAAGATTCGCCTGCAGAACGGCATCGGGAACATTTTCCACATAGCCTTCTCCATACAACGGAATTGGAATGCGAAAGCTGACGTTGTTCGCCGCTATCTGCGTGGGAAAATCGGGTTGATTGATGGTGCAGCCGGGAGGCGCATCGCTGCGACCGGCAATCACAAACAGCGGTGCGACCGCTCCGGCGGGCACCGCCGCGGCCTCCCCGAATGCGGGCACGGCATTGATGAAACGAGCCTCACGCACCGGCCCTGTCGGGCTAAGGAACGACGGTATGGTATTTCGTCCTCCAAGATTCGTTGCCGCCCGGAACTGGGGGTTCGATGGCGGGCTGCTGCCCCCTATTGTTGGAAACGCATGGCACTGAAGACAGCTCTCGCCATTGAAAGCCGGTCCAAGTCCCGTAATGCTTGTCACCGGCCCTGAACCTGTGGCTGTGCCGTTCACGGTGGCCACAGTTCCAAAAATCCCCAAGGCTGAAAACCACATCGCCGCTTGCAGATTGGAGCTATTCAAAGGTCCTCCGGCTCCATTCAGACTAGGATCATGGGGTTGCTGGAGATCAAATACAGTTGCGCTTCCCGGAATCTTTCGATTCCCCGAAGTGAAACCGAATGTCCCGATTGGGCGTGGCCCAGGATCTACAGGCGCTTGAGCCACCGCATCCATAGCCATTCCCGCCAAAAGTGCGACCGCAATAACAAACCTCCTGAGGCTCATCTTCGAAACGAGACTCACGGAGCTACCTTGATTTACAGAGATATCCAGAGACTTTCTCATCTTGCTCCTTTTCTTGTCGGTTGAAAAAATGGATATTCGAACAAAGCTGGGTGGAAAAAATGAGACGCTTCCAGGGAGCGGCTTTATGTCAGGTCCGCATGGAATTATTAACATGCCGCAAACTGCAATCGCAATACCGCTCATTGCAATTACAAGGTCGCTCACCCGCAATTGCAAATGCCGCAACACCCGGGTCGAGTATTTGACGCAATGAGAAAAATGAAGTGCGATAAGTTGGACTGCGAGCCGCACTAGCCAAACATGCGCTCTACATGCTCTCGCAAGCGAGTCTCGATGGAGCTGATACTGGCGCGGTTTTCAAGAGCCAAGTAAAGGATACCCCCCAGATCGCTGGGAACCTTGGCGTTCGGTTCCCGCACGATGATAGAGCGCGTTCGGCCTTTTGCTCCCGCAAAGTAGCCCGCTTCGTAGACAACGTTATCCCTGGGAGCAACAACCCCACTTCCAGCCAGCTTATCGTCGGCCATAAAGAGGAATACACCGCACTGTGTCAGTCGCTCGGCCCGCTCAATCGAGTCCCAAACGGTGTCACCGGGGCGAAAATCGTGCCAGTCAAAGACGCTAAGGCCGACTTTCTGGGTAAGAAAGTTGTTGATCTGAGCGCCTATTTCCGATGCTTGCGTGGAATACCCAAGGAACACGTGGCGGTGCGAGCGAACTTGATCGAGCCATTTGTCGAATTCGTAGGCAAAAGAAGGAGAGTCGAGCCAATCGGGATCGAGCGAGGCCGGCACGTCAACGATCGGGTGCATGAGGCCCTTCTTGAATGCACCGCGCTCGTCCACGGTCTTTTCCTGCAATACGAGCAAAGGGCGCTCTGCAGCGACAGCCATCGTCGCAACGATATGGGTGAACTCACTAGGAAGCGTCCAAGTGCGGTCCTGGCTTCGGTTCAGGCGTTGTCCCTGCCACTGACTGAACACCGGCACGATCACACCCTGATTATTGCGCACGTGATCATAACGGTCGGCGATGGTATCGCTGGGCCCAGTTTTGGTAAGGATGCAGAGGCCTACAGATTCAACCTTCGCCTGAAGCGCGTCAAAGAAACGTTGCTGTCGTTTTGAGAGATTTTCTCTCCGCTGAACACTCAATACAACACGGGCACGGGTATCCATTCGGCTTCTGCCTCGCATTTATGCTCGCCGCACTCCTCACCCAACTTTGGTGAAAACACCGGCTTTCCATGGGCTCGTTCCGCACCCTCCATGGACATTTCCAAACACCCCTGGCCAAGTTCCGCGTTATTCTTCTGCACTTTGCTTGGGAATGCAAGATGCATCGGCATTTTGATTTCTGCAGATAAATCGCTTCTGACAAATTTGCCATTCATGCGACTGCCGCTGCTTTGTCGAAAGCGCCAACCCGCGATCAGAGCTTCAGCCACCTACTGCAAAATCGCCAGCGTCACCAATAAGCATTCGGCATTGGGCGCTTGTTTCGCGTTGGCGCATGGTGAATGATTGTGCGCAGGCCTGAGATGATGCCACTACTTATAGATAACGTGGAAAGATGGCATTGCTACCAAAACGAGGCTATGCCCTTGCGATACGATGAAAAATGGATCTTGAAGGGAAATGTGCTCTAGCCTGGCGGTGGCAAGCACAATGACTGCCGGGCTCTTGCTCCCGGTATCAGAACGAGGGCGGAACGGCTGTCCGCCCTCTGAGCGATTCCAATCCCCTGCCTTTACCTTTCCGAGTTCCGATCTGAAATACGTTTCTGCGGTCGAATCGGAAACCTAAGCGGGGTTGGAGCGGACTGTTAGTCGCGATCTGAACGCGAATCCCGATCCTTGCGGCTCTTCTTCTTCGCCCTCTTGCGGGCCAAGGCCTGCTTCACCCGGCGCTTCTCACCAGGCTTCAGGTAGTACGAGTGCCGCTTCACTTCCTTAATAATGTCTTCGGTTTGAACCTTGCGCTTAAACCGGCGAAGCGCATTTTCCAGCGGCTCACCTTCTTGCAGTCGAACTTCTGCCAAACAAATCCCTCCCCCATGCCATTCGCATTTAGGCACCTTTACAAGCCTACATCAAACGTGCCCCCTCTGGCGAGTCGGGCCTTCATTTTTTGGCGGTGAAGGCGTGCATATCCGGGCCGCTTTATAGCGTTTTCAGCATTACCGCATGCTGTTTGCCACCTATTCAGGGGAGCGATGTAACACGATGGAATATCCCATCCAGCTTATTTTCCCTGCCTCCGATTTGCAATAGCAACACACGGTGGCTGCCATGGCTACTGAAAGAAATCCTCCATATCCGTTGCCGAGCTGGCTGCCCCGGGATACGAAGAAATGCCAAGCGCATCGAGAATGGTCCGCAAGGCATTTTCGTGCCGATAGAGGACAGACGACTGGTAGCCGCGTTTTACCTTCGGACCGATCACCGCCGTGTACACCTGTTCGGGACAGGCTCCGACCGCGCCATCGCATTCGTCGAAGGTAACGATCATGAGCCCATCGCCTCCGGCTTGGAAATAAGATTTGTTCAAGAGCGGGGCCACATTGGCTTTTAGCCAATTGTCGGCCTGGGCCAGTGTGCCGTTGTGGGCGTCATGATTCACATCCGGGACGATGATGGAATATTCGGGAAGATGTCCCGAGGCCATGTCTGCCGCCAATTCCGTAAACGGAACCATGTTTTGCTGGAACTGAGTGCTGTCGATGACGTCGGAATACCATTTGGCAGGATTATGGCGGTCGACGTACGAACCGGAGTTTCCTCCCATCCATCCGACACTGGGCAGTGAATCCGCGTATACCTTCCACGACACTCCCGCTCGAATCAATTCACGAAAAATATTGTTGCTGGTAATGGGCTTTGTGCAGGATGATCCGCTGCAGCCGAACGATTTTTCTCCGCTCCCCGAGGACAGCCATAGGTAATCAAGCAGCGAACCAGGTTCATCCGCATGGTAATTCGTGGAAAAAGCATAGCTGTTGCCAGTCGAGGTCAGCCAGGGCATTGACGCCTTTACCTGGTCGAATGTGTGATTCTCCTCAATCACAAGCACGACATGGGCCGAGCGAGGAATGCCGGAGGTTGGGGGGAGCGGTGTGGGTGTTGGTGTGGGCGTCGGAGTCAATACAGGCGTTGGCACCGGGGTCGGCGTGCTCGTGGGAGTTGGAGTGGGGACTGGAGATGGAGACTGAGACGGAGTTGGGGTTGGTGTTGGAGAGGCCGACCCGCCATCCGGCGGATTATGCGAAATAGCTGATACGCTGGAACAGCCCGTAATGAAAAGCGATCCAAGAATAACCACTGCTAATAAAAAAACGCCGAATATTACTCTCGCAGTAGAACCCATGAAACCTCCAAAATGTGCCTGGAGATTACTGAGCAAGGTACTCTGGAGACATCCGGCGCTCACCTAATTAGGCAACTAAGAATCCTTAAGTCGCTGGGTCAACTTAGAAAATTGGCCTATTGAGATCCTGTTTGGGACCTCTGGACAGGTCCTTCCGCAAAGAATGCTTGGACGGACCAAAGCGGGCCGCACGGGCAACGATCCAACATGGCCCCTTCATCATTCGCCACCGACATCACCATTCATCCGTCGTCCGTCGTCCATAACGATATGGTGAGCACCGCCTTGCACAGCAGTCGATTTCTTCAATCAGGGCTGTAACCTTTGGCGAGATCCCCGGTATTCACCAGACGAGGACGAAGGCAGCCGCACGCAAGGATGAAGCAAGGGTGAGATCCGGAACGAAAACCAAAGGGGAATAGACGGAGTGCCGAGGATAAGACGAGCAAGATGGTTCTTGATGATCCTATGCTGCCCTACCTATGCGATCTTGAACGCCCAGGTCGTCGATAGTATCGGCGATAGGACCGTGGTTGACCGGTTCGTGGATGTAGGCGGCCATGAGCTTCATTTCCACATATTGAAAGGCAAGGCTTCAAAACGCAACGCTACCGCAATCTTATTCGAATCCGGGGGCGGAGACGATGCAACAACGTGGAAGAATATGCTTCAGCCTGTGTCGGATGCCACCGGCGCCACCCTCATCACGTACGATCGGGCAGGATTTGGCAAGAGCGGATTCGATACCAGGAAGCATGGAATCTTGAATGAAGTCATGGGGCTAGAAACAGGGCTCAAAAAATTGGGATTCAAAGGGGATTTGATCCTGGTCGCCCACTCGCTTGGCGGCTTCTACGCAACTCTATTTGCGGCGAGGAACAGGCAAAAAGTCAAAGGGGCCGTATTCATCGACGCCAATCTCGCATGCTTTTTCACAGACGAGCATTTCAACAAGAACCGAAGCGAGAATGAAGGCGATATGAAGCGTTTAGAAGCGGACAAGAAATGGGGAGCCTATTACATTTATGCCAACATGGAACCCAATGTTCCGATTGCTTCGAAGAGTAACTTTTCCATCCAAGATTCCGGTTCTCGATATGGTCGCGGGAAAGTCCCATTTCCCCGACGCATCGGATTTTGAGGCATGGAAAACCTGTCATCGGGAGTTTGTGCAGGCGACGCCTAATCGCCGCGCCATCCTGGCTTCCGGAAGCGGACACTACATCTATCGTTCGAATCCGAAATTAGCGATTGATGCAATCGTCGAGCAATATTTGCAGGTCAACGCACACCAGGCTAAATCGCACAAACGGCAAGCGCCGGCGGTCAATGATCGCGGTTAATGATCAATGCCCCGAACACCGTACAATGAGAAGCCACCTATGATTAAACTCGTATACTGCGTGACGAAGAAACCGGGGCTCACCGATGAAGAGTTCTTCAGCTACTGGAAGGATGTCCACGGCCCAATAGGCGCGCGGATTCCAGGATTACGCCGGTTCGTCCAGAGCCACCGGGTCACGGTTGCCGGGGACAAATATCTGCCCGATTACGATGGAATGGCGGAATTGTGGTTTGACGATGTCAACGCGCTGTTAGCGGCTCGACAATCGCCCGAGTGGGCGGCGGCCAGCAACGATGAGCCAAACTTTATCGCATCGGGCAAGGCCGCCTATTTTGTATCAGAAGAACACGTCTTTAATTTGGACTTGCAGCCCGCTCCATAACCCGGGCGGCAACTGGAGGCTGCATCATGCCGCGATTCAGGTCACGCAGCGGCAGTAAAGCCAGGCTCAGGTAGAAATTATCTTCCTGCAGCATCAGATCACGGCTCACGAATTCCCGAAGAATGCTGCGCGCCTCTTCCGCCTTCGTCGATTTCTCGGGGTGGTGCTCAAGAACCGTTTCCAACAGCGAAGACTCGGAGTGCACACCATCGGCCGCCAAATAGATATCGCGCGCCAACCCATCAAATTGATAGTCGCAGGCCGTGTATCCGAAGCGCCGGTCGTGGATCGTGAGAGTTGAGGGTGTAACGTCAGCGGTCAAGCTGCTCGTCTCGTGCACCTGCTTCCAATTGCCTACGCTGCCCCACATTACGTTGATTTCGGTCATGGTTTCCGGCTTAATGGGAGGATCGCAATCGAGAAAGTAGGCGATACGCTGCAACGACTCTTCCGGAAACGGGTAGCAAAGACGATGCCCCGGAGAGCTGGTCACATTGACAATGCCATACTTGGCCGGATCCCTGAACATGGGGCTGAAGCGGTCGAGGCGAAAACGCGTGACTACAATGGGCGGCTGCAGATGGGAGATGCGGCCGATCCATTCGCTAATCTGCCGGTAGTCTTCTGGTTCTTCGCCGGGGAAGCCACAGATGATGGTCCACGAAACATCGAATCCCATTTCCCTGGCCCACCGCAGCAACTGCACATTCTGAATGCCCTTCACTCCTTTGTCCATCAGGGTGAGCACGTGCGAGTTCAGGCTTTCAATGCCCGGCTGAAATTCGGTGCTGCCGACCCTGCGCAACGCCAAGAGCTGGCTTTTCTTGAGGTTCGCCTTGGTCTCATAGAAAAGCTGAAGCTGGATTCCCTCCGCCTCCAAACGGGGAAAGAGCTCATTGAAATACTTCAAGTCCACGATATTGTCGGTATTGAAGATATCGCTGTTTCCATAGGTAGACAGCAGGTGCTTGATTTCCTGGTAGGCGCGATCGGGCGATTTGCTGCGATACGTCATGCCCAGCCCGTTCAAGCCGCAAAAGGTACAGTGGTGTTTCTGGCCCCACCAGCAGCCGCGTGAAGTCTCCATGGTGACTTCCGGTGTGACCAGCAGGTGAACGCTGGATGCCTGAAAGTCGCGGAAATAGTCGGTGTGATCCGGATACGGCAATTCGTTGAGATTGGAAACAAAGTTCTGCGGAGCTGAAGCCGTAACGCTTTGGCCGTTCTCCCGGAAGGTTACCCCTCCCAGGTCGTGAATGGACTTACCCGCCCGCAATCTCTCGACCAGTTCCGGAAAAACATGATCGGACTCTCCCGAGCAGACCACGTCGAGAAACGGAAAGCGCCGATGAAGCTCAACGCCCATGTCGCTTTCGAAGTTTGAGCCGCCGCAGACTGTTATCAAATTGGGCGCACGGCGTTTCAACTCCTGGGCCATGGCAAGCGTGGCGACGTTTTGCTGAAAGGTCGAGGTAAGCCCGACAATGTCGTACTGCGAAAGGTCGATCTGATTGGCGCACTCCTGGATGAAGATCGGGGTCAGGTTGCGCGCCCGCTCCATCTGCCGCAAGAGTTCGGGCGGATAGGGCCGGATGTAGCCGGCGACGGTAGCCTCGAAATCTGAAAAAGGACGCACATTATCGTGATAAAGAGCTGGAGTAAAGATGAACTCTCCGGGCATCTGATGGGCGGGCGAATTTTCCGCAATTCGCTCGTAGACGGCTGCCCCGATGATTTCGGCGAACCGGAAGTTGAAATAGCGAACATCGCAGTTCATGCCTCGCTTGTTCAAACCGGCCTTGAGAAGCGCCACTCCCAAATGCGGGCGGCGCAAGGTCAGGAACGGCATAATCAGGAGCAGGACACGTTTCTCAGACATCTTCATCCCCACAAATTGATCTCAAGCTCTGGTTGGTTTGTTCAGCTGGAAGCCCACTTGCACAAAGCAATGTTGGGCCGGGAGTGTTGCAAACCCGGCCCAATGAATCGGCGATCGCCCTAGTTTTGTTTAGTGGACGAACCGTTGACGGCATCGTGCCGGATTTCAGCGATAACCTCCACAATCGGACGCGCGATGGGCGAGGGCAAGGGCTGGCGCACTTGCTCCGCATTTACGGCGTTGGGAGCGGAAGCTATCACTTCTACGATGGGACGATGTATCGGCGTTGGGAGCGGCTGACGCACCTGTTGCGAACTCACGCTCTGCGTGACTGGAGGATCCGGTGAGACCTCTACAATCGGACGGCTCTTCAACGCGGGAAGAGGCTTGCCAGGCTCCGAGCTCACGGCATCCTGACGAATCTCCGCGATGACTTCCACGATCGGGCGGGCGGTCGGCGCGGGCAACGGTTGGCGAACCTGCTCCGAACTCAGCGCATTCCGACGGATGTCAGGCGAGACTTCCACGATCGGACGGGCTGTCTTTGCAGGCAACGGCGATTGTTCCGCACTCACCGCATCATGACGAATCTCTGCGATGACTTCGACAATCGGACGAGCGGTCGGCGCGGGCAGTGGTTGCCGAACCTGCTCCGAACTCGCTGCATTCCGACGGATGTCAGGCGAGACCTCGACGATCGGACGGGCTGTCTTCGCAGGCAACGGCAATTGTTCCGCACTCACCGCATCGTGACGAATCTCCGCGATGACTTCGACAATCGGACGAGCGGTCGGCGCGGGCAGTGGTTGGCGAACCTGCTCCGAACTTACGGCATTCCGACGAATGTCAGGCGAGACTTCTACGATAGGACGGGCTGTCTTTGCAGGCAAGGGCTGTTGCGATTGTTCCGCACTCACCGCATCATGACGGATCTCCGCGATGACTTCCACAATCGGGCGAGCGGTCGGCGCGGGCAGCGGCTGGCGAACCTGCTCAGAACTTACCGCGTTCCTACGAATGTCAGGCGAGACCTCGACGATCGGACGGGCTGTCTTTGCAGGCAACGGCTGTTGCGATTGTTCCGCACTCACCGCATCATGACGGATCTCCGCGATGACTTCCACAATCGGACGAGCGGTCGGCGCGGGCAGCGGCTTACGTACCTGCTCCGCACTCACTGCTCTATAGTTGGGATCCGCCATGAGTTCCACCCTCGGACCGGGCTGGACTTCCACAATCGGACGCGCCGCCGGCGCTGGAAGGGTCTGACGCACTTGCTCAGCACTCACCGCACTCTGATGGATATCCGGCTGCACTTCCACAATCGGGCGAGCCATGGGCGTCGGCAGTGGCTGGCGCACCTGCTCGGCTCTCTGGGCACTCGCTTCGACTTGTACTGCAACCTTGGCTGCAGGTGTCTCTACGATTTCAGGGGCTTGCTGAGGCCGCTTTATTTCCTTCATCGATAATCTCCTTGTAAAGCAAATCTCTGGTGTTTAAACGGCAGTGGACATATGGCTTTCTTGTTGAACTCCCGGACCCTCCGGGAGTGCGAAACCGGAATACCGTTCGAGAACGGCGCCTAACCCGTGCTGGACAAAATCAATTCGAACAAAACTACTGTCGAGATCCATGTGGAGGCCGCCAATCGCATACTCCGTATTGGGCAGTATGGAAGCATGCTCCGGATGGATCGTAAGCCTGGCGAGGAAATGCAACCCCTGAAGGTGAGCCTTCGAATAGCGCCGGGCGCGCTCCGAATCCCCTTCTGCAAGGCACGCAGCCGATCCAAGCCCCTCCAAATAAACGGCCGTAGTGTAGCCGGGTGAATCGGGCTGACTTTCGGTGAGAAATGCGCCCGTGGCCGGCTGCTGGTATTGAAGCACCCAGTCGCCGACTTCAAAGACGAACGCGGAAAACGAGGGATCGTGCAAAACCTGCCACCATTGGCTGAAGGCTTGCATGAGCCAGGAAACCTGCCCCGCATCCCTTCGATGGCGAAAGCGGTGGCGATAGTACCGAAACGCCCTCTGGACCGCCGCTTCATTCAACTCCGTAAGCCCGTTCCGTACTGCGGCGGCAAGCGCCAGCAGAACCTGCCCGGGAAAGTAATCCTGAAAGCTCTCTTCGACCTGGTCGAGAGTGAAATGAGTCTGGATACGCCCATGACGATCGATGGACGACCAAAGCGAATCGGCCAGCCCGCGTACCTGAGCGCGGCGATAGTCGCCGGTGGGAAGCTCGCACAGGGCCAGAGTCAACATTGCTATTTCCGAAACGGACGGCGAGTGTTGGCCCATCTCCAGCCATACGGACGCCTCACCTAGCTTGATACTGCGCAGCAGCAGATCGATCGTGCGCTCCGCCGCCGCCGATAGTTTGGCATCGCGCAGCACGCGGCCGGCACGAGCCGCCACCCACGCGCCATACGCTAAACGGGGCGGGTTGCCGCCCGCCAGCAGGCGATTGCGGAAAGGCTCGTAGCTCTCGTAAAAAGTTCCATCGCTGCGATGGTGGCGGAGGAGGTAGTCCGCGTACAGGCGCGCCAGCCGCTCGGTCGGATCGTGACCGTTATCGTTCGTTGGAATTCGCTTGAATGCTCCTTCCAGCAAATCCGTGCTTTCGGAATCCGCCAGCCAAGTGGCACAGTCATACCGCGTCCAGTGATAGGGGGGCCGGGTAATGCCCGCCTTGTCGATCACCTCAAGCGCATATTCCGGCAACGAGAAGCTGTGCATGGCCGCCCAGAAAGGCAGCACCATGCCGGATCTGGCTCCCTGCGCCACCTGCAGCGCCTGCCGCCCTTCCACCACATAGCGAACAGCTTCTTCCGGCGCAAGCGGGCCCATGTCGGCGCAATTGTGGAGCAAGCTCACACTCACTGCAATTGCTTCGGGAGAAAGACTTCCTATGTCTTGAAACCTATCGTCCGCCAATGCTTCCGTGACCAAACTGCGCAGGCCACTATCCAGGTTGGTAATCGCCAAACCGGCGCATCCGCGCACCTGTCCCCATAGATAGATCGTGACAAAAAGCAAGTCCAGTCCTTGGGGCGGTGCCGCCAAGGGGCGCATGGTTTCTTTCGCACCCAGCACATAGGACAAAGCGATGTCGCGTGCGCGCTCGGCGATGGGCCGGCACACCTGAGGATCCAACCACGCGGGCGGGGTTGCCGCCGCAGGCACGCCGGTGGGCTGCCACGGCGCTCCCGGCTCTACGTACTTCCTGACCCCGTGCCTATGGATCGTGAAAGGCTCGAAAGGCAACAGCTTGCCGTTGGTAATGCGCGCGTGTTGGAACAACCGGTATTCGCGGCCAATCCCCGGCATACGGGGCAACGCGCCGCCCATCACCCCGGGGCGCTCGCGGCTGCTCACGACAATTCCATGCCGGTTGTTATCGAGTTCACCGACGGTGCATTCTTCCAAGGCGTCAAAAAAAGTAACCGCAATGTGACTCGAATCCACCAGAGCGCGAAGATCACCATTACCTTCGCCATTCTGGGGAAGCTTGTGTGCGGTTAAAAGAGCGGCCCGCAATACATCTTCTGGTGCGCTCCAGCGCGACTCGCCGGGAAAGTGCCAGAATCCGTCCCGTGCGTGGCGCACATAGGTATTCGCCTTCGACCGCAGACTCACCCACGCCCCGCCCGCCGAATCGTAGTGGCGGTCCATGCGCTCGGGAGGCAGGAGCAGCTTGCCGCCTGAGAGGTATTCCGTTAGCGCCACCCGCGCCAGATGCGCCGGATGCAATCCTTCGGGAGCGCGGTACTCGCTCCACTGGAACTCGGGAAAAACCTTGGAAGGGTTATAAACCGGCTTCTCCTCTCCTTCCATGTTCGGCATCAGGTCTTCGTGTAAGTCGAAGAGAGATTCAATATGAAATCCGCGCTCCTGGGCGTCCGCAACGCCGTAGGGCCACCCGAAGCGCACGAGGCAGACTCCCCCCTCGACGCGCAGACCGGCTTCCTGCAACCGCCGGCAGCCCTCCCAAAACGCTGTGCCTGAAACGATGGAGTCATCGATAAGAATGACCGGCTCATCCGGATCGATTTCGCCTTCGATCACCCTCATCGATCCATGCGTCTTCTGCTCCTTGCGAATGAGAAGGCCCTTGTAACGCCCACCAGACAGCGTAACGCAAGACTGCAGAATAGGAACCCCGATCAATCCGTACGTCGCGAGTTGACGCCCATCGAACCGCTCCAGCAGCGGAAGCAGGCAGCGCGCCACCAACTCCGCCCCGCGCTGCTCCAGGGTTATGCCCAGGGAGTAGAGCATCCAGCGTGCGGATTTTCCATCTGGAGCACAGATCGGCTGTGTGGGAGAGCGATGGAGAATGCCTTTCTTCAGCAACAGTGCGAGCAACTCGGCGCGGTCCGCATGAAAAGAGGGCGGAAGAGCCGACTGAATGGATTTCATGTCCTCGCGCACGGCAATCACCTGGCAATCAGTTCGGTCGTATCCCCGTATTGGGCGACCGGTTCGGAGGCCGGACTAGCCGGCGCATCGGTAAAGTCAAAGTGGCGGTTCTCCGGAAGGGCAAGGCTCAAGTAGCGCCCATCGAGAGACAGCATGATGTCTTTGGCCACAAAGTCCTGAAGTGTTTCCTCGATCCAGGGCCGATCACCAAACTGCGCGGCAATATCCCTGGGCGTTCTCGCCTCGGCGCAATATTCGTAGAGAGCAGCGGCCTCATCATGAAACGAGTAAGTAAAAATTTGCGGCTGCCGGCCATCGAAAACCGAGATGCTGGACCAAGCCTTCCGGTACTTCAGATAAGGACGATCCGGCTGGTTCCACATTGCCTGCCACGCGCCGATACGTCCGAATAACTCCTCGTAAACGGAATCGTCCACGGTATTCCCGGTGTCATGATCGAAATAGTAAGAGATGCGGCGAAGATCGAACGATTTCGGGAAGATGTATTGATAGCACTTTGCCGGAACGAGCCCCGAGACCGATTGGCTGGCAGGCTCGGTATACATGGGCGATCCACGATCTGCGCGGGCTTTCACGATCGCGTAGGGCGGCTGAAGATGGACGATCTTGGCCGCGATCTCGGCCTGGAGGCGATAGTCTTCCGGAGTCTCTCCGGGGAAGCGGCACAGGATGTTATAGAGGCTGTTGATCCCGTAGTAGGTGCACCACTTGATGAGCTCAACATTGCGCATTCCGGTGGAATGCTTCCTCATAATCTTGAGGATGTTGGTGGAGAGGCTCTCGATTCCCGGCTGCACGGAAAACAGTCCGGCGCGGCGTAGCCTGCCTAGCTGGGCCCGCGAAAAATTTGGCCGGATCTCGTAGTGAATGCACAGGTCGCTGTTGGCATGGCGTAGCTTGCCGAAGAGCTTCTCCACATACTCCGGGGCCATAATATTGTCGATGGCATTGAAGTAAAACTGCCCATACCGCCGCGAAAGAGCTTCCAACTGTTCGATGACTCGTTCGGGGTCTTTGGCGCGAAACTCCATGCCCGAGCGGTTCAGCCCGCAGAACGTGCAATGATTCTTCTCGCCCCACCAGCAGCCACGGGCCGCCTCAAAAGGAACCAGTAACTCCTGCACCGAATCCGAGCGATCATACCCGCTGACCTCGCGGGCATAGAAATACTCGTCGAAATCCGGAAGCGGCGTCGAATTCATGTCGATAAAGTTCGGAGCGCGCCCTTCATAATGGACAGCCCCCTCGGAATCGCGCCACATGACGCCCGGCATGCCCTCCATGCTCTGCCCGCTGTAAAGCCGGCGGACCATCTGCGGGAAGGAGATTTCCGCATCGCCACAATGCACATAGTCGATTTGCGGGCAGCGCCGCATGATCTCGTCGGCGATGTCGTCTTCAAGGCTTGCGCCGCCAATAATGATGGGAAGATTCGGGTATTTCTGCTTCAAGGCGCGGGCCAGCGCCATACTGCCCACCAACTGCTGGAAGACCACGGTAAGGCCAACCAGGCCAAAGCGGTTCCAGTCGACGGAGTTCACACAGAAATCGATAAACTCGGGCGCGCCTTCATACCGGAGGCGGCGGATGTCTTCAAAGTCGCATCCGGCGGTATGGCAGATCGTCTTAAAAAGGTTCTCATAGGCCGCAAGATAGCCATCATCGTCGGCATTGGCGTCGTCGCCAAACGCCGACTTCGACCAGATCCACTCGCCTACCAGGCAGGGCCACACATCCGCCAGAGTTTCGGCGAAGCGCCAACCAATCTGGTTGCCCAGATACATGAAGAGCGAAAACTGCTGTGCAGGAATGCCAGCCTTTTCTAGAAGCGGCTTGAGCAGTGCGAGCTGAAAAGAAGGGTGGCGAGCCGACAAAGACGGCATGCTGACCAGCGCAACCGGTTTGGGGTTCCCGATCATTGGGACAAAACAGAGAAACGCGTCCTCGCCCGGACGCACTCCTTCCTCAAGACCCAAAGGAGCTGTAAGTATCATTAAATTGCTTTCAAAAAGCAATGGTTACGACGCTGTTTCTAGGCCAGTGTCCAAGAATTCATGGCGCGTTCTTGATGTTTACATCAGCGACACGTCGCCGACTAGGAATTGATCTGCAGATGCACCATTAACGATGCAATAAGCGAGCATTGTGCAAGCGTGAACAAGTGAGGGAGCCAAAAACCGACGATTTTCGGAAATGAGCCGGAAGAACTACTACCGGAAGAACTATTAAAAGAGAAATATACGAAATGCGTACTCGGCCGGACGAACACAGGTGCGGCACCCGATATCCAGACCAAGAACCTAAGCGACGAAACCTATTTCTTGGACGCGTGCTCTGGAATCAATTGTCCGGTTGGCCTGGTCCGTCCGGTCTGTCCCGTCTCTCCATCTAAGACCTCTCGCTTGGCTTTGCGCCAAACGTTAACGACCGCAATCGTCCAGAATGGGACCAGATCGACGCCGGGAACCAGCTTGGCAAAAAAGGATGGCAGGAACTCCCAGTGCCAGCCGAGCAAGTTCACCATGATCGCGCCAACGCCCAAATCAACCAGGTCGTCCGCCGGCGAGAAGGCTCCGGCAACAAAAGCCGGAAAGATGGCTATTTGGAGTGCGTCCGCCATGAGGGCCACAAACATGGCAGTCATGAACTTCGGACCGGGAGAGATAGTGATGGAATCGTCTGTCTCTTTCATGAAAGGAACTCCGCCTCCCTTCATTGTAGATGAGTCGAAGCATGTGTGTCGCTAAGAATGCATTCGAGGCGATGCGTATCCATCGATCTATTGAACCTCTTTTTTGAAGCTCTCTGGGACAAACTCAATGGCTCGCGTTGGGGTCGATGAGTCTAGGGTGTCCGAACCACGTGCTTAGTGCGTCGTGGAGTCCCATGGACGTAGCCGTGCGGTCTCCCACCCAAGCCACGTATCCATCCGGCCGAATCAACACGTCAGAGGGAGCGGAGACCGCGCCAAGCACCGGAAGCTCCCAACTACCAGCGTAATTGGCATCGATCAACTTAACTCGATCCGCCCATGGAGTAATGTCGAGGCCGCCGGGTTCATTGAGATTGAGGTTGAGGAGCACCGGGCGGGCATCGTGCAGCAAGGTAAAGACCCGCAGCGAACCTTTAGCGGTGACCAGATCGAGATCGGGCATGCGGCGTCCGAGAAGCGGATGCCCCTCGCCAAGATCATAGTGAATGTCCAGCCCGGACATCTGCGCGGCTAGTCTTTTGCGTGGCTCCTCCATGCCAAGGAACCCCGCGAGCACGTCACGCAGCGCCTTCGTGCGGTCGTCTTCGCGGCGAAGCGCAACCGAAGCCATCGTGGTTTGCAGTACGCGGGCGGCTACCGGGTGGCGCTCGGCGTGATAGGTATCCAACAGGCTCTCCGGCGAGGTTCCCTTCACCACCTGGGCCAGCTTCCATCCCAGATTGACCGCATCCTGCAGACCGGTCTGGAGACCCTGTCCGCCGTCGGGCGGATGAACGTGCGCCGCGTCGCCAGCCAGCAGAATGCGGCCTTTGCGGTACGATGCCACCTGTCGAGTCATATCGGTGAAGCGGGAGAGCGAGGTTGGACTGTGGACTCCATAATCGGTTCCGTACACCGCGATGATCGCCTCACTGAGATCGCGGAGCGTGGGCTCGCCAGTGGCACCGACCTGCCGTTCGGTTACGAGGATCCGCACCAGCCCATCCGGCCCATCCTCCAACCTGCTAATGCCATGAATGCCGAGCGCATCGCGGCGGATGCCCCATTTCGGTTCCTCTGTTATCTCAACCTCAGCGATCAGGTTGCTGGTGGTCGGGTCCGAACCGGGGAAATCGATGCCCGCTGCCTTCCGTACAAGGCTCCGTCCGCCATCGCAGCCGACGAGATAGCTCGTCCGCAGCCGCTGGCCGCCAAAGAGCTCCACGTCTACGCCGGTTTCGTTCTGTACAAAACCCGTCACCTCTTGCCCGCGATAGATCGGCACGCCGAGTTCATCGGCCCAGCCGGCGAGGATGCGCTCGATGTGCCTTTGCCACAGGGAAAGCCCATAGTTGTGCCGGGTGGCAAAGTCACTGATATCTAACGAAACACCAGCAAACCCCGCAACTTGGGCCACCTTTCCTTGCGCGAGGAAACGATCGGCAATGCCGCGCTGATCGAGGATCTCGATCGTGCGTGACTGCAGACCGCCGGCGCGTACTCCGGCAAGGTCCTGGCTGGCGCGCCGTTCGACAATGGCAACGTCAACGCCCGCCAACGCTAGTTCGCCTGCCAACATCAGTCCGGTCGGACCGCCTCCGGCGATCACCACCGCATGGCCAGACGTTTTTATCGCAACACCCGTCATTGTGAGACCCCGAGTGTCCCCGCGCTTATTTCCAAGACCGAAAACGACATATTCATTTCGTGCCCTCCCATTTCAGTGGATTCTGGCTCCGAATGGCGATTATGGGACACGACTCATGCCTTGCTGCAAGTCCCCCGGTGCGCGATATACTGAAGAAGGGGAGGAAGCGAAGATGCTTTCCTGTCGCTCTTCTTTTCTTTTTTTCTTCTTTTTCTTCTTCCGGTGTGAATAGCTCCGCACGAGTCGGCGGATAAGTTGGACAGATCTTCAGAAGGCGTAAGGCCGTCGGCGGGACCCTCTAGCGCCGGTTCGAGGCTGCTTCTATTAGGAGCCTAGCCGATCTCCAGGCTCCTATTCACTATTCCCACGCACGCGAAAATCAGTTATTCCACCCAATCGGCGATGAAGATATTCGTCTCGTGCGGAGCGGTGCCATTGCGATTCGAAGCCCACACCAACTTCTTTCCATCGGAGCTGAACATGGGAAAGGCGTCGAAGTCGGGAGAGTAGGTGATGCGCTCCAGGCCGGTTCCGTCCTGGTTGACGATATAGAGGTCGAAGTCGCGACCATTCTTGGGATCGGCCATGTTCGAGGCGAAGACGATGCGCTTGCCGTCGGGAAGAAAATACGGAGCAAAGTTGGCCGCGCCGTTGTGCGTGACCTGGTGCTTGTGGCTGCCATCGGCATCCATCACCCATATCTCCAGGTTGCCGGGACGGATCAGGCCGTGCGCCAAGAGCTCTTTATAGTCGGCAATTTCCTTTTCGGTGGTGGGGTGCTCGGCGCGGTAGACGATCTTCTTGCCGTCATACGAGAAGAAGGGGCCGCCATCGTAGCCAAGCTCATGGGTCAACTGGCGGACGTGGCTGCCATCGGCGTCCATGGTGTAGATATCGAGATCGCCGTTGCGGAGCGAGGTAAAGACGATCTTCTTGCCATCGCGGCTGATCGTAGCCTCGGCATCATAGCCGGGAGAATTCGTGAGACGCTTCAGGTCGCTACCATCGGGCTTGGAAGTGTAGATGTCGTAGCTATCGTAGATTGGCCAGACGTAGCCGCGTGAATAGTCGGGCTTGGGCGGGCACTCGGGCCCTGCGGCCTGCGTGGACGAAAACAGAATGCGATCCCCGGCGGGGAAAAAATAGCTGCAGGTGGTGCGCCCCTTGCCCCCGCTGATCAGGGTGGGCCTGGCCGGTTTTCCATCGGGCGTATCGACCGGAATGGTGTAGATCTGGTCGCAGGCAACATCCTTCTTATCGGCATCAGGTCCCTGATGCTGGAAGCTCAGATAGCGGTCGTCGTGGGAAAAATAAGCTTCGGCGTTTTGTCCGCCAAACGTAAGCTGGCGCACATGACTCAGGTGCTTTTCTTCAGGGAGAGCCAAGGAGCGATTGTCAGAAGCAGACGTCGAAGGCGCGGCGGTGGATGGAGCAGCCGACTGCGGGCTATGTCGAAAAATAGGCGCAAGGGCCGCCGCAAAGAGGAACAAAACAGATGCAAAGGTGAATCGGGTGATCAGCACAGGGACATTTTATAACGATGGGTTTTTGGCGGCGGAGGATCATTCATCCCGACCGGTAACGTGCTTTCTATGCAAGAGGTCGGCAATCTACCAGGATGACCCCAGCTATCGGATTTAGAGTGACCAACAAGAGCAGTACAGCCTCTAAATGATTGCCGGTCTCATCCCTTCCTTCTTCCTGAACCGCAGTCAACCAGAACCAATCGCACCCGCAGTGATACTCTGCTTCGTCACCAAGAGCGAACTTCGAACCGCATGTCCAGCACCAAATGTGAAAATTGCGGCATTCGTCACATTTCCCAACCACGAGTACTGTCAGCGGGGAGTCGCCGATAGCCAAACCAAAGGGCTGATCGTATAAGATCCACCCTTTGCGCGCCCGTCGGGATTCCGCCCGCGAGCAAACACCTCTACAGTTCTCCCAAGCAGTCAGATCCAGCTTTTCGAGATCTTCAAGTGGAACTAGACCCAAGCCGATGTGCGTTTGGGCACGGCGCTTCGCGCCTTCGGTGAATCCTGAAGCGCAGACGATAATGCCGCGATGCGCTCTACAATCGCGCATCATGGCTTCAAACACTTCCACATCTGTCACATCAACTTTCCTTTTCCAGCATTTCGCATCAACGATCACGCGACGACTTACATCGTCTTCAAGCCTTGTGTCAATCAGAAGATCAATCTGCCGTGGAACTCCGGAGATGGCCCCGAGTAGCTCCGCGTTCGGTATGACGGTCACCGTGTCAGATGCTGCAGAGGAATAGAGCGAAGCAACGAAGCGCTCATACATTCGCCACTTCGGGATTTCGTCGTGTTCACTCATTGCACTTGTGCCCGAAGCGATCCATACCTAAGTACTTGCAGAATAATTCGTCAATCCCGGTTTCTCCAGCTTGGTGCCGCTGAGCAATCAGGCGTCGCTCTTCTGGAAGACTGGCTGTCCAGCCGGGCGGAAGTCCCACTTCGGCCTCAAAAGCGGAGCAATTTAGCATGGTAAAGCTTAGTCGTCATGATCTTTGTCGTGCTGAAATTCTCAACAAGCCTTGGTTTTAACCGCAAGATTCGGATAGCACGCTCGATGGCTTCTCCGATACCGTCTCGACATGCACAAAACCATTGAACCGACCATTCTCTATTTTGGAACCCCAGTAGCGATCATCAGCACACTCAATCCAGATGGATCTCCTAATCTTGCGCCGATGTCTTCGGCTTGGTGGTTGGGCTGGAGCTGCATGTTGGGCCTGGGACAGATGAGCCAAACATCCGACAATCTGATTCGCACGCGCCAATGCGTGATCAACCTTCCCTCGACAGACTTGGTCTCGCACGTCGATCGCCTCGCACTGACGACCGGCAAGGACCCTGTGCCGGAGCGAAAAGTTCAGTGGGGCTACCGCCACGAACCGGACAAATTCGGAATCGCCGGGTTCAGCCCTATACCGTCGCAAGCGGTGGAACCGCCGCGTGTGCGTGAATGTCCAATACAGATGGAGGGCAGGGTGAAGGATTTCCGCCCTTTCGGCAAGAATGTGAACGCCAACGTATTTGAAGTGCACATTGAGGCGTTACACGTCGACGAAGATCTCCTGATCGGAGACGGCCCGCGCCCCCACATCGATGCGGCGCGCTGGCGTCCCCTCATCATGAGTTTCTGCCGCTTCTTCGGGCTAGGAGACGAGGCGCATCCCTCGCGGCTGGCGCAATCGGACTTCATGAAGTTCGTGGCCAAAGGAGAGCCGTCTCCGGAAATCGATCTTTCGCAAGCCCGCAAGGCTCAAAGCCCAGCTTGACCCCATCAAGGGCGGTCCTCTGCAGTCAGCTCTCGTGAACCCTGCATGGTGTTCCGTGAGAACCTGAAACTTAGGTGCCTGCTATAGACTGATCGTCTTTCAACGCCTTTACCCGTCCGCCCGAGACACTGACTGACGTGGCTTGGAGCTTCATGTTTAGAACGTTTGTTCTCAACATAAAGCTCTCAAGCCCCAAAATTATCTACACTTTACGGGGCCCTGAAGGCCCCTCTTCCACAGTTGTGCTAGCTTCATCGCCTAGCCTGAATATCAAAGCTCCCAGGCCGCGTGGATGATCTGCGCTCTTCGTGAATTCGTAAGCAGAATAGGTTGTCTCCGGAAACCTAGTTCTCACGCCAGACTCTGCAGGGTCCCGCTATGTCGCATAAGCGCAAAACTCGGTATAGATTGGCCAAAACGAATCTATGATTCTTCTCAGCGATTGCGGTACAGCACCTCGTATCTGTCGCTGGGATATGCAACGCCCTTGTAACTGACAAAGCACCTGCCGCCCATTTCTTTGCCGAGATGCAAGCCTTTGTTGTCCCCGCCAACCCGCAGTTCGAAACGGCAGCTGCGAAGCGGCCCTCCCCCTTCGGTGCCAGTGTAAAACGGGGAACCGCCGCCATCCGGACGAGCCCAGACGTACTCATCAGGATTGCCGATGAGAAGATCAAAGCTGGCCTTGCGTACCTCTCCATCCCGATACGGAACGTAACAGTCGTTTGAGTCACCCGCCGTTACGGTCTTGCCGGGAACCCAATTCCCATCCAACTCAGCCCGGCAAACATATTGGGGAACCGGGTGGTTCGGTTCTCTTCCACCGGGAACAGCGTTACTCGGCAGCGGCTGCTTGCCCGTCATGTTCACCCAGTTGCCGCGCCGGTCTCTATCCCTGTCTCGATCCCCGTCCCTGTCTCTGTCTCGATCATCGCCTCGCCCGTTGCGCATCATGTCCAATAGATAGCTCATGAGTAGCCTCTGTTCGCTGCCGGCTACCGCGGTTTCTTGCGCGTTGCTGGAGATGATGACATCTGCCCAGGTTCCGTCGGGCGTTGCATGGCAGAGGATTAGTGCCCGGTGAATGTCACGTGAACCCGAAACCCAGTTTTGGTCGGAAGGACCAACCTGATAGCCAGCTCGCCTGAGCGTCCGCTCTCCCATTCGGGTGCATTCATTTGCGCTCACCGGTAATTTTTGTGCATCGTGGGACATTGCGGGAGCTTGCGCGAAACACGGGGTCAACCCAAAGATGGAAATAGCAGCAAGCGTGAAAATAGTTTTCAAGCGAAATCTCTCCAGTCGTTTGATCAATGCCTCAGCAGTCGTATCGTCTAAGGTGGCCATTCAGTGTGCTCTGATATGGGAATTTCTGCAAGTTATCTCGGAATATCCCTACGATGCTCGCATTTGTATTAGGAGCTTAAGAATGCCAGGTTGCGAAGCAAACAGAGCTACTATCCAGATGAGCTTCCCATTGCTGCACAAGCGATAGAATGGAGTCTTACTCCGATCAGCGATCATCCTGAACGGTTACGCCCGCGACGGTGGCCAACGCGTCGGCATATAATTTGAGTTTCATCCGCAGTTGTTCCATCTCCGAGCGAAGATCCGCATAATGTGGCCATTTGCGCTCATGGTCGCCGATGCCTATCTGCGCCGCTCGTTGGTACTCCCAATCGGCAAGCCGGCTGTGCCATTTGGTGAGAAACGGCCGTAACCCAAGATTCAAAACCGCGATTGCAATTCCACCCACAGAGTCGGTGGAGGAACCGACATCAGGACCAGCCCGCTTGAGAACCTCTCGGGTTGAACCAAACAGCTCGTGTAACGAAGAGAGCGACTCACGTAACAAACCACTATCGCCAGGAAGAGGTTCCACCGCAACGCGCGTAACCAACTCAACATAGAGCGACCACGCCGCATCCCGCTCGACCGGAGCATATTCCAGTTCTGCTTCCCCCACCCAGGGAATCTTGATTTTTATCGTTTTCAGTTTGGCAGGAATTTTCTTCGACATGCGTTCCTCGTTCTACGAAATTAGCAATCGGCAAATCCAATCCGACCTTGCGCTCCTCGAAACTCGCTGCTTCTTATCCTTATTCTGCAGCGACAGTGAGAGTGCCTCATCCCTGGGGAGAGCGCGTTCTTGGCTCTCGCGCTTGACGCAAAGGGCGGGTGTCGATTGCATCCATTGGCTTCATGATTGAACCAACATCCAATCGTCACCCAAACCCAAGGCTTAGAATCATTCAACATAATTCAACAATTTCTAGCTCAGAGCAACCAACCACAATTCGGAGTTCCCAGTTAATAGGCCGCCATTCAGCACCGAGTTGAGGCGGAAACGCGGCGACGAATCATCAAAAGCGGTACTGCACAACTACGGCGTACTGAAAGTGATTGACAACTTCCCCGCTCAAGCCAAACTTGGAACGCGCAGGCTGGAAGATCATCAGGTCACTGAGATCGAAGCGGGTACTCCAGTGGTCGCCTTTCTCCACGTCTTTCCAGGCGATACCCTCATCGAACGAGAAGCCAAGATCAAGAGCGGGCAGCGTAAGCCTGCCGGTCCGCAGGCCTGTGAGCGATCCGGACGGAGTGAGCGAAGCCGACTGAATCGCATCGCTGAAGGTCACGAATCCGGGCCGCGCCTTTACGTAGTAGCCGCCGAGATCTCCGTCGCCAAAACCCGCCCTGATGCCGATGAGCGCCTGGGTCACGGCTCCACCATCGTAGATCCGAGGCGACCGCTGCAATAGGAATTGGTTCACCGTGGCATCGAGACCAAGATCGAGATCGTTCTCACGATACAAATGCCACGTCGCTCCAACGCCAAAGCCAATGTTCTTGCTTCCAGTGAAACCGGAGAAGTTGGCATTCAGTTCAACGGGTGAGCCTGTTGGTTTTGTGTCGGAGGGCGCGTCTTGAGCTGGCTTTGGCGGCTCGGGCGGCTCTTGCGGCTTCTTTTCCTGGGCGTAAGCCGCAGCAGGCGAGCTTGCCGCTTTGGGTTGTTCTTTGCTTAGAGGCTGGGATTGCTGTTGGGCGGCGTGAATTGCGACGGGATGGATTGCGACAAAAAGAAGCGCAATTCCTATCCACGCCACAGGAGACATACCGGACCTGTCGTTGAATCGGCATTCGCGGAATCGGCGTTCGCGCAATCGATGGAATCGGCATTCACCTAGCCGATGTTCGCGTAATTGGCCTTCACGATGGCGCTCCATTGGACTACCTAGAGAAATTTTCACGCTGAACCTCGTTTTGAGCACCACGCTACGCGAGGAAGTGAAAGGTCTCAAACGGCATGAAGCGGCAAAGAGGGATTGCCGCTGAATGCCGCGCGTCGCGGGCCGCAAGGCCCCTTCGGCGAAGAAAAAGAGAATTATGTTACGATTGGCCGTGGCTGGAATTTCAATCGCATGCGGTCGGTGGAAAGGCCCCACGAGGGATCGAAAGACACGATACACCGGGCAAAGCATTGGGGATTTCAGGAAGCATGGCGCGAACAATAATGAATAACAGCTTCGGAGGTGGAGTTCTCCGACGACGAGAATCGGGTGTGAAGCGTTTGATTCATCCTTGCATTCGCCCCTAAAATCGATTCAAAGATTTTCCAAAACGAACCAATGCTCCGGACACATTCACAACGGATGGCCAGCACACGAAAGAAGCCTATAGGGATCGATCTTTTTGCGGGGGCTGGAGGATTAAGCCTTGGCTTTGAGCAGGCGGGCTTCGACGTGGCAGCGGCTGTCGAATACGATCCCATCCACTGTGCAACACACGAATTCAATTTTCCCCAATGCACGGCCATCTGTCGCAGCGTTGCTGAGATCGATGGCAAATATATTCGCAATAACTCCCGCGTGGGCGACCAACCGGTGGACGTGCTCTTCGGAGGAGCGCCATGCCAGGGCTTCAGCATGATCGGAAAAAGGGCGCTAGACGATCCACGCAACTCCCTCGTTTACCATTTCGTGCGACTCGTGGCGGAACTCGAAGCTTCCTATTTCGTCTTTGAGAACGTTCGTGGCTTAACCCTGGGAGAACATCGCAAATTTCTCGACGAAATCATCTACGAATTCCATAAGAACGGCTACCGGGTGGTTGAGGACTATCGTGTGCTCAACGCCATAGACTACGGCGTTCCCCAAAACCGACAGCGCCTGTTTCTCATTGGAGCGCGCAAGGGTTTCCCTTTGCCAGACTATCCCGACCCGACGCACGCACTCTCCAATAAGTCCAGCCTAGGCAATCTGTTTCGCCGGTCGACGCCCTCCGTGTGGGACGCGTTGCGCGATATTCCCGAGGCCGATGATTTCGAAGAGCTACTTCATCGCGACTGGGTCAAGGCTCGGTTCAAGGCACCAACGGCATACAGCGCTCTCCTACGGAGCGAGGAAACCGATCCGAGCGATTTTTCAAGCCCACGCCAGTTCGACGCGAACCTACTCACATCGAGCCTGCGCACCATACACACAGAGCTCTCGAAGAAACGATTCCTAGAAACGCGCCACGGCGATACAGAACCGGTCAGCCGATTCCATAAACTCGATCCGAATGGAGTTTGCAACACCATTCGGGCTGGGACGGCAAGCGACCACGGAGCATTCACATCGCCACGCCCAATTCATCCTTATTCGCCGCGCTGCATCACCGTGCGCGAAGCTGCGCGCCTTCACTCGTATCCCGATTGGTTCCGATTCCATGTAACCAAGTGGCACGGCTTTCGGCAGATCGGCAATTCCGTGCCGCCGTTGCTTGGCAGGGCAGTTGCATCGAAAATCCGCGAAGCTTTCTCGCCTCCAAAGAAAACCGAGCGATCCATTGCACAAGGCAATCTTCGTTTGTTGTCTTTCGATATGTCCAGCGCGGCCACCCACTACGGCGTACCCACAGACGTAGTGCCCAAGCGCGTAAGAACGACGCGGGAGACGGAAGCCAATGGCTAAAAAGGACGCTTCAGAAACGGGAAAAAAAACGAATCGCTACTCCGCAATCATAAACGCCATATTCAAGGGTCACTACCGGAAGGGGCTAGCTCAGTTCGAATTCACACGCGAAGAATTTGTCGAGACCGCCAAATCGCTCAACGTCGAAGTGCCCAAGAACCTCGGCGACACAATTTATTCCTTCCGGTTCCGCACTGCGCTGCCCGAAGAGATCGTCGCGACTGCAGGAAAGGACCGAGAGTGGATTATTGAACTCGCCGGTCGCGCCGTGTACCGGTTCCGCCTTGTAAAACTCGCTAATATCGTGCCGAACCCTAACCTAATAGCCGTCAAGATTCCCGACGCAACTCCAGAAATCATCTCCGCCTACGCCCTAAGCGACGAACAAGCCTTACTCGCAAAGGTCCGCTACAATCGACTAGTCGATACCTTCCTGGGTCTAACCACATATTCTCTCCAAAACCATTTACGCACGACCGTAAAGGCGATGGGCGACTCTCAAATCGAAATTGACGAGATATACGTAGGGGTTAACAAGAACGGTGCGCAGTTCGCACTTCCAGTACAAGCCAAGGGCGGAAACGATCGTCTTAGCGTTGTGCAAACGGCGCAGGACATCGCTTGTTGTAGAGAAAAATTCCCGAATCTGACGTGCCGTCCGTTATCCGCACAGTTCATGTCCGACGATGCAATAGCCATGTTCGAGCTTGCACTCGAGGATGACGACATCAAGCTGGTCGAGGAAAAGCATTACAAGCTTGTACCTTCCAACCAAATCGAATCAGACGACCTTAAACGGTATGCGAAGCGATAGGGAAGGTTCATTATGGACCACGTTTCGAAGAGAGTCCGATCGAAAATCATGGCAGCCGTGCGTTCCCGCGGTAACACGACAACCGAATTACCACTGGGTAAGTTGCTGTGGGCAGCAGGGTTGAGAGGCTACCGCAAACACTGGCATATTGTTGGCAAGCCGGACTTCGCTTGGCCCGGACGAAAGGCGGCAGTGTTCGTCGATGGATGCTTTTGGCATGGGTGTAGTTGCAAGTATTTACCCCGCACCAATACCAAATTCTGGCGCAACAAGATCGAGAGCAACAAGCGGCGCGACCAACGCGTTGTGAGAGAACTGAAGCAAAAAGGATGGAAGGTGCTCCGTATCAGAGAGTGCGCGGTCCACAAGCAATCTACGTTAACGCGAATAGTTAGACTTCTGGAAAACAGATAACCGTTCCCGACTTACACTTGCGCCCACGACGTTAAGGATCCTAAAGGCAATAGTCGAACGGTCTACCACTCGTCGGGCAGGGGCACGGAGACGATTCCCGCTTTTGATATCTGGGTCTTCAGATTCGGTGATGGCGGAGCGGGAGAAGGCGACTGCGCCAGAGTGACCCAGCGGGTGTGGGTACGCTCCAGCAAGGCCCAATCCTCTTTAAATTCCGGCATCAGCTCGCGGCTTCGGCGCGGAGTTCTCAGAAACCCGGCCACACGCGCCAGCACCACCAGATAGGCCAATTGCGGATCGGATTGGGGAGCGTCGATATTGGCGAGGCTCACGCCTGCAGTGCGGATGGATTCACCGTCGCGGATGGTGAGCCACACGGCCCCGGTTTCATCTACGAATGTCGTGCCATGTGCGTCGAAATCGTGGAAGACATGAGCCAACGAGTGACGGTCGTGAATCAAGCCGGCGGCGATGGCTTCCCGCACCAGCCGATTCATGTCCTCTGAGTATCCCTTCCATGCCTCGCTGGTTCCGAGCGCTTCATGACGCTCGGCATCGATCTCCCGGCGCAGGCGATCGGCTGAAATGCCGTCCTTTTCGGTTCGAGCCGTGGCGACCTCTTTCGTCAATTCGGCGATTTGCTCTGTGGGCCGGCGCGAGAGTTCATGCGCAGGATCGAAGCGTCCGGTCAAGAAATAGCTCAAAGCAAAGAGACCGAGTTCATGGCTCTTCAAAAGCAGAGGAATCAGCCACTTCTTCGAGCGGAAGGCGACTTCAGTCCCCTTGCGGCACTCGGCGCTCGGCTTGAACGAACCGGGAATCTGAGCGAAGCGCACCACATGGAACTCAAGCTCCGGATGGCGCTCGCCATACATGCTGAACGATTTCGAGATAGCCTTGGGGCTGGTGAGGCCAAAATCATTGAGGCGATCGGGCTCGGCGGCATTGGCAAAGTAGGTGTTGAGGACGTAACGAGAGAAGTCGGCACAGTTGTTGGTGAAGCCGTTGTAGCGGTCCACGTTGGGCGCGGCATTAAACTTGGCAATCAGGGCAAGGTCTTGCTCGCGGGTGGTACGGACCTCAAAGAGATAGATTTCCCTTACGAAGCTGGCGGCCACCATGTCGCGCCAATGGATATGGTGACGGACACTGCAGGGCGGCCCGGCACACACTTCCACAAGGGTGCGGCGCCAGAATGCGTCCTGCAACTCCCAGCGAAGATGCTGCGAGGCGTAGAGCGGGCGGTCCTTCTCGTCCTCCACGCCATAGAGAAGAACATTCAACGACACGATGTTCCATTCAACGCGAACATCCTCACCGAAGTTCTTGTAGTTGGTGATGACCGATCCCGGCTCACCAGGCCCGCAGAGGCGCATTTTAATGGGTGATTCGGGACAGATGTTGGAGAGATAAACGGAGGCGTGTCCGGCGCTCGTCCAGACCGAAGCGCCCTCACCTGTCGGCTCGCTGAGAAGAAGCCCAACATCGGCCCGCAACTGCAGACATACCAAGAGAGAGAAGCAGGCGATTCTAAGAAACAAAACTGGACCCCAAGACCGCTATGCACTTGGATTCGAGGGGCAAGTTGAAGTGTTGTATGAAAGCCTGCAGAGACGGGCAAACCTTTACCACTTAGAACACAGAGGGAAAGATAAAGAGGGCACAGAGAAAAATATTGGAACAGGTCCGAAGCCATGCGAGAAACAGGGCATGGCTTCGGGAAATCGGCAATCTCTCAAAACCAGAATGCCAGGAGCAAAGGCGTCAAAACCACGTTGCTAGATCGGTGCTGGGAACAGGCGCGCGTTGAGCAACAGCCGCTTGTGCGGCGGCCCCGAACGCTTCCGGCCTGCCGGGTGCTTCGCCGACCGCGTTTGCGGCGGCCATAGGGACTTCCGCGTCGCGAATGAGTGGGCCGAAGAGGATATCCACGACGGCAATCATTTTCGCGAGATCATACTGCACCATTCCTCCGTGCTCCATACCTTCGTGATTAGCGCCGCCCTGATGTTGATGACCATGCTCTTGGTGATCCTGGGGTTGATGACCCTGACCCGACTCAATGGGCCCGGCCCATGGCTCGTTTGTGTGTACCCACTTCCCTTTCTTGAACCATTTCACGCCCTGCACGGTGGCGCGCTCGATCTCGCCGGGATGCATGGATTCATGGGCCTGGAACCAGTCTTCGATACGATCGTCGATCCAGCCATGCAGACGCCAGAAAACAGGATTCACATGCGACGAGTAAAACTCGCCGAGCCAGTCGTACTTGGGGTCGTCCCAGAGCTTGCGAATGTCATTCGAGGGGCGGCCACCGGGAGCGACCTCTCCGGTCTGTGGATTGTGCGGAATGGGCGACCAGCGCATGTGCATGTCGTTGTGTACCGAATATTCCAGCAGTGCGCCAAGTTCACCAAGGGTGAGCGTGCTGAGATATTGCGAGTTCTTGAATTCACGGTCCCACCACTTCATACGGCTCCAGTAGAAATCGTCGGTCTTCAAAGAGGCGAGGCGGCGCGTCTGCACCTCATCTCCGGTATTCCAGACGGCGGGCACGGCGTATCCATCGGGATTGCCGGGAGGAAAGACACGGATAGGATTGGATTTGAAGTCAGGCTCCACCACCAGCGGACCGGGCGGCGGGATGACAATCCAGCGCGGCACAGGCTTGCCGGTGGCCTCCTCGGACATCTTGTCCACGTCTTGAATCATCTGGCGGTGCATGAAAAGGAAGTCTTCGCCGGAGCCGTTGTCAACGATGGGCGAGCCGTTCTTTACCGCAGGCCGCGCTTCTTTGCCGCCTGGCTGCCAGCCGAGATCGCGAATCCTCTTTTTGGTGCTCTCCGGAAGCGCGGCCCACGCGCCCCTGGTTCCGTGAAAGACAACGTGATGGAAACGGTGCTCACGCCCGGCAAGCATCTTAACCACCTTCTCCGGAAGAGGAATCACATTTCGGGCTTCGAGAAAGTCCCTGGCCACAGCCACAAACGAGGCGACGACGCCCGCGGGCCTTCCATCTTGGGGCGCCGTTCGGATGACCGAGCCAACAAGCGCGGGCTTCTGCCCGCTGCCCGAAGGCCACTCGGGAACCATATAACCAACGTAGTCATAGACCCAGCCTTCCGCCTTGGTGCCGGGAACACCGACTCCTTGAAAACGCACGGAGAATGGATTGCCCGTTTCGACCGAACCGCTGAGCGTAAGGCGGGCATCGTTCGCCTGCGGAGGGCTTGAACGGAATGCCAGTTGACCTTCGATTGTGCCGGATACGATGCCGGGCTGGAAGAATAGCTCTCCGGCGCCGAAGAGCAGCTTATTAATGTCCTTGATGTCATCGGGATTATTGAGGAAGCTGCGGTATGTCCATACTCCTGAAAAGAAATCTTTTGCCATGAAACTCTCCTCTTAACTGTGTGCCGAGGTGGGGATCACCTGCCCTATCCCCACAAACGACAAGTGCAGAGGGTTTCATTTTTGAAAGTTTCAAGGAGTCAAAAAACCAGGGGAATTTGCTCTAGGAAATGGATGCAATGCGTCCCGGTTTCTTTAAACAAAGATCTGTAAGCAACGAAGATCTTCAAAGAATTGAAGATCTTCAGGTATCCCCAGATCTCAAGGTAATGAAGACTTGAAGGCAATGAAGACCTCAAGGCAGCAAGATCTTGAGCTAGCAGGATCTTCAGTCAAGCACCCCATGGATTCTCATACTGACCAGTTGATCGATAGAGAGATTGCGCATGCCCTTGGATTGTGCCTTCTGAATGAATTCAGGCGTGACTCCGTGAATCCGCATCGTGATCAGTTGATCGATGCTCGGATGATCGTAGCCCAAAGCCTTGACCTCTTTCATGAATTCCGGGCTTGCGCCGTGGATGCGCATGGCAATCATCTGGTCCATGGAAGCATCGTAGCCCTGGCTTCGCAGATCGCGGGCCATATCGCTGGTTACTCCATGAATCTTCATCGCAATCAGCTCGTCGAGCTTTGGGTTGTAATGAAGGTCCTTCAACTCGCGCACGAAGTCGGGCGTGACTCCATGAATCCGCATGGCAACCAGTTTGTCCGCATTGAGGTCGGAATATCCTAGCGACTGAATCTGGCGAACAAAGTCGGCGCTGACGCCATGGATTTTCATGGCAATCAATTGCTCTGCCACGGGCTTGATTCCGAGCCCGTGCAGATCCCGTACATATGCGGTCGATACGTCGTGAACCGCCATGGCGAACACCATGTCGGACGACAAACCGTCATAGCCGAGCGAGCGCATCTCCGAGACAAACTTCTCACTGGGGACAAAGACGAAGGTTCCGCCGCCGCTGCCGCCCTTCAGGTATCCCTCGCACTGGAAGGTTCCGGCGTCGCGAACGATCTCGAAGCGAGCCGAAGGGGAGGCCTGCATTTGCGCGGCGGTGATGCCGCGGAACTGGGCGATGGAGACAGCCGAAGAGTTAGTCATGTTGTGGTGATCGGAGCTGACTCGAAGCGTCACTTCAACGCTATCGGCTACCGGCAAGGGCTCGATCGTCCACGTTCCATGCACTTGCTCACCGGAAAGAGCAGGCCGCGCGGGTAGCGAGAGAGCAACGCCAAGGCTGAAAATAAGCACACTTAGAGCGAGATAGGTTCTGCGTGTCATAAATTGGTTGATTTGTCCTTTCGTTGAAGGCCGGAAGGTTAGATAGATTCGCCTTGCTTGTCGAGAATTCCGTACTGCTTGAGCTTGACGATCTGTTGCAAAGTAAGGTCTTTGTAGCCGCGCTTGCGGGTCTCGCGCACAAACTCCGGAGTCACTCCGAAGATGCGGGCGGCTATCACGTCATCGGCGGAAAGGTTCTTAAAACCGAGGTCTGCAAACTCTTTAAGTTGGCCGGGATCTGCCCCGTGGATACGCAGCGCCAGTAGCTTATCGAAGGTGAGATCGCGCAGGCCCGCATCCTTCATGCCGGTGAGATACGAGGCATCGGCTCCATGGATTCTCATGGCGAGAAGCTCATCGAAGGTGGGATCGCCAAGGCCCATCGTTTTGGCCTTGCCGGCAAGTTCAGGGGTCAACCCGTGAATTCGCATGGCCACGGCCTGATCGGGATTGAGGGCATAGCCCAGGTCTTTCATCTTCCGTACCTGAACGGGATCGACTCCATGGATGCGAAAAGCCACCAGATGATCGGCGTCAGGCTTCCATCCAAAATCTTTGAATTGCGCGATGTATTGCGGCGTGACGCCATGGATCCTAAAGGCAAGGAGCTGATCCACCGTGGGCTGGTAGCCCTCCGCACGGATTGCACGTACATACTCTCCATTGACGCCTTGAATCTTCAATGCGATGAGTTGGTCTGGGGTCAGGTTGTGGTATCCGGCCTTTTCCAGCTCATCAATGAGCGAGGAGCCGCCGGAGCCGGTTTCGTCCGATCCACCTGATCCATACGCTTGCCAGCGGCCGGGACGAGGCGCAAGGACAGCGAGAGCAACATGCACGGCGGCGGGCGATGGCTCACGGGCAGGTACTGGAACACCGACACCAACAGGCACGGCGGCGGGCGATGGCGCACGAGCAGGTGCCGGCACAGCGAGACCAGCAGGCGCAGTGGGCGCTTTCGCAGGACGTGGTGGACGGCCTAACCGAATCGGCCTTCGCAGGGCGGGAGGTGCCACCACTCCCCCAGTGGGTGCAGTGGAGGGATCGGGGGCCTCGGGAACAAGAGACGGCTCCGATTGCTGACCCGCTTGCGCCGCTGCTGGTGGCGCAGCCGGTGTTGGCGGCGTTAAATCTTGCGCCGCTGGTAGATCTGGCACGGTGCTTGGCGCCGATGGAACCGATGGAATCGACGAAACTGACGATTGCGCCGGCCTCGCCGACTGAACCTGCTCCTTCGGCGCTGTTGCCTGACTCAGTCCAGAAAGACGGGGCGTGGCCCAGCCGGCGGCCATCAAGAACGTGAGAGCAGCACCTGCAATCCAGCCGAGAGAGCCTTCACGCGGCAGGGCCGAATGAGCCGAGCGGCGGGTGGGCAGCAATCTCTGGATCCTTTGCAACAACGGACCGCCATTCGCGGCCATGGCCAGCGCAGGAACTCCACAACGAAGCTGCTCCATCCGGGTAAGGGCGCGGGCGTATGTGAGAGCGTCTCCGCAAACTTCGACAGCCAGGTCGTCACAGCAGTGCTCGCGCTCGGTACGAATACGGCTGCCGACCCACCATACAGCCGGGTGATAGAAGAGTATGGTTTCCACGCAGGTCTGGAAAAGGTTGACCAGGTAGTCGTGGCGGCGAATGTGGGCCAACTCATGAACCAACAGGCTTTCGAGCTGTTCAGGTGTAAGGCCGCTGATGGCGGAAACGGGAAGGAGCACAACCGGTCGCAGCCATCCAACCACCGCAGGCACCTGGGCAACCGCGGATTCGCAGAGCGTTACAGCGCGCGAGATGCGCAGCCGCCGGGCAAGCACGGCCATACGACGCTGCCATTCTAGTTCGGCTGCGCGGGCATTGTTGCGCTTGAAATTTTGTAGAGCGATCCAGCCCCCAAAGGAGCGAAGGGCGAGCAGGCAAACACCGGCCATCCAGGCATAAACCATCCAGGGCAGCGAACCCGAGAGCCAGCGAAACTGCAAAGCGGCTACCTCAAAACCACTACGGGAGGATCGGGCGGATGCGGCACGGGCGCCGTCGGCTATGTTGACCGCGTTCACCGTTGGCGATTGCGTGGGGCCTTGTGAGCCTTGCACCTCTCTTGATTGCATGGTGTTGAATGCCTTACCCACGCCGAGACCATTCGCTGAAGCATCGTTCCTTAGACGCATGAAAGTTGCCATCGCGCATAGCAGCATGAGCGCAAGAGCGCCACAGGCGCTCAGATAGCGAACATGAGCGGACGCCCCGCGCAGCAGCCGGTTTGATACGGCCAACAACAAGGCGATCAGCGCGCCTTGCCACAGGAAATGAAGGAGGGTCCAGCCGAGAACATTGATAGAAGTCATTGATTGCCTCGCTCATACTCGTCGAGAAGTTGCCGGATTTGATTCAGCTCTTCACGGCTTGCAGGCTTAGTTGCGAGCGCCTGCAAAACCAGAGCCGCAGCCGATCCGCTGAAAGCGCGGTCCACCAGATCGCGGACCAGTTGTCCCTGTGTGGCTTGCTGGGGAAGCATGGCCTCGTAAATGTGGGCGCGCTGGTCTTCATTCCGGCGCACCAGTTGCTTCTCAGCCATAATCTGCATGAGCTTCAAGACCGTGGTGTAGCCGGCCGCCTTGCTCCGGTTCAGCTCTTCATATACTTCACGAACGGTGGATGGCCCTTTTTCCCAAAGGACACGGAGAATTTCCAGCTCCGCATCGGTGGGCCGTGGCTGTGTGATCTTTGCCATGAACGGACGATACTACGAAGCATTTCGTATTGTCAACGAAAATCTTCGTAGATGATGAGCGGCCAGCCGTCGGCAATCGGGGGATCAGCAAAATCGTTAGGAACGCGCGAGGGTGCCCCGTCCTCTGGCCGAGCGCATTTTTGGCCTTTTGCGCTTGAAGCAAGGGGTGGGTTTCGTTCAAGCTGGTAAAGAATCGGAAGTGCGGGCATCCTTTTATTATTTTTTCGATTCCTGTCGATTTCAAGAAAGTTCAAACGTCCAAACGAAGAAGGCCCAAGGGATTTGGACATACAATCTTGCAGTCATCTCAATTTCAGGAGAAGAGGATGAGCAGAGTACGGGTATTGGTGGGGACACGGAAGGGCGCATTTATCCTTACGTCAGACGGCAAGCGCGAACACTGGGAGGTGAGCGGACCGCACTTTGCCGGCTGGGAGATCTACCATATGAAAGGATCTCCGGCCGACCCCAACCGGCTCTATGCTTCCCAATCGAGCGGATGGTTTGGGCAGCTCGTGCAGCGCTCGAACGACGGCGGCAAAACCTGGGAACCAGTGGGCAACAAATTCGTATATGACGGCGTGCCGGGAACGCATCAGTGGTATGACGGAACGCCTCATCCGTGGGAGTTCAAACGGGTGTGGCACCTGGAGCCATCGTTGACCGACCCGGACACCGTTCTCGCGGGAATCGAAGACGCCGCCATCTTCCGCACAACCGACGGCGGGCAGAACTGGGCCGAACTGCCGGGGTTGCGCGAACACGGATCTGGACCGCGCTGGCAGCCGGGCGCGGGAGGCATGTGCCTGCACACAATCATTCTTGACCCCAACGATCCCAATCGAATCTTTATCGCCATCTCGGCCGCCGGGGCCTTCCGCAGCGACGACGCGGGAAAAACCTGGAAGCCAGTGAATCAGGGCTTGCGGTCACAAGGCATTCCCGACCCCAACGCGGAGGTGGGACACTGCGTCCACCACATTGCCATGCACCGTTCGCGGCCCAACGTGCTGTTCATGCAGAAACACTGGGACGTGATGCGCAGCGACAACGCCGGCGACTCCTGGCAAGAGGTAAGTGGAAATCTTCCGACCGACTTTGGTTTCACCATTGACGTTCACGCGCACGAACCGGAAACAATTTATGTGGTGCCGATCAAGAGCGATTCGGAGCACTATCCGCCGGATGGGAAGCTGCGCGTCTACCGCAGCCGCGCGGGCGGCAACGACTGGGAGGCGCTCACCAAGGGCCTGCCCCAAAGCGATTGCTATGTAAACGTGCTGCGCGATGC
>Ga0070734_10000598_pt1 | contig 69628 bp, 58 predicted proteins | sample Coa_R1_8_FD_66444 | JGI IMG/M metagenome (GOLD analysis project Ga0070734, IMG submission 66444) | Surface soil microbial communities from Centralia Pennsylvania, which are recovering from an underground coalmine fire - Coalmine... | ecosystem: Environmental > Terrestrial > Soil > Unclassified ...
GAATTTACCTGCCTGATTTTGCGGCAGGTATTTTTTCTTTCGTGCGTGTCCGGCGCTTTGCTGGCGCTGGTTAGTCCGTTTGTTGTGCCGCTCGTTTTTGGCGCGCGATTTTCGGCGAGCGTCGCGGTGATCTGGTGGATTTTGCCGGGGACGATTGCGCTGGCGATGGCGAAAGTGGCGTCGTCCGATTTGGCGGCGCGGCACAAGACGGGATATGCATCGGCGTTTGGAATCGTCTCGCTCGTGGTCACGGTTGCGCTCGATTTGGTGTTGATTCCCCGGATGGGAATCAACGGAGCGGCGATTGCGTCGTCGTCGGCGTACCTGGTGAACACGGCGTTGCTGCTTGCGGCGTTGAAACGATTGCTAGGAGTGTCCTGGAACGACCTGCTGATTCCGCGGGCGGGCGAATTGGCCGCCTACCGAAGTGCGTGGAGCAAGATCCGGTCCCGAATTGGGATTGCGGCTTCGCTTTCCCACTAGAGCAGCTTAATAAGATACGGCGAGCTTTGGATTCGCCGACGTACCCCCCCACCCCGGGTGTTTTGTCAAAGAGTGCGCAACTCATTGAATCTAAGAGAGATGAGTTGCCGTGCGCGGCAATAGAGCGTGCCGCTCGTGCACCTCTCGCAGAAATCGCTCGGGGCAAGAAAGAGTGAGGAAAGAGTGCGTAAGTCGTTGAAAAGACTAGAGGAAGTTCAACGATAACGCCCACACCCGGCATTTTGGCCAAAGAGTGCGCAACCCATTGAATTCACGAGAGATAAATTTCGAGATGGGCAAAGAGTGACAAAGAGCAAGGCAAGAGCGCGACCAACTGAACCCGTCAAATCAAGTTTTCAAAGAGCGAGGCAGCGCGTATCGATTGCGCTACCGGAGGACGCGAGCCAGTCGCATCCGACTGCAGACACATTATAGCACACTTGTCAAGTTAACCAGATTCGAAACACACTTGCCTGGCACGATTCCAGCCGCGCGAGAACCGGCTACGGCGTGATCGTCAGCGTAAGGGATTTGCTGTGAATGTGATTCACGTTCGACGCACTCCGAGCGGTGATGGTGACGGTGTAGGTACCGGGGACGGCAGTAGGCCCCGGGCTGAAGGTGATGACAGTGGAGCCAGAACCGCCCTGAATGGCACCGATGCTGGTGGTGATCGTTACACCACCGGGAGTGCCGACCTGGCTTAGAAGCAGCTCGTCATTGAACCCGTTGATGGGAATGACCGTAAGGGTATAGCTGGCGCTGCCTCCAATGGCAACCGACTGGGAGGCGGGAGTGATGAAGCCAGTGAAGTCGGTAAAGTCCGTTCCTGCGGGGCCGACATTGAGATTCACGATCGTGCTGTGAACGTGAGCGCCGCTGGTACCAGTGACGACGAGCGGATAGCTTCCCGTGGGAGTAGATGGAGATGTGGAGACGTTAAGTAGCGCGGCGCCGGAGCCGCCTGACACGGTCGACGGAACGAAGGTCGCGACCGCTCCCGCCGGCAATCCACTGACGGAGAAGGAAACGGTTCCGGTAAATCCGTTGATAGGTGAAACGCCGAGGTCATAGTGCGTGGAGGAGCCTGGAGTGATGGTTTGATACGCGGGCGTAATCGAGCCTTGAAAGTCCGTGAAGTCGGTATTGGCGGGGCCGACATTCAGGGTGAGAGTGCCGCTGTGAACGATAGAGCCGCTGGTGCCAGTCACGGTTATGGTGTAAGAGCCGGTCGGAGTGGAAGTCGAAGTGGAGACAGACAGAGAGGTTGTGCCGGAGCCAACAAGGGTGGACGGAGTGAAGCTTGCCGAGGCACCGGAAGGCAGACCGGAGACTGAGAATTGAACCGTACCCGCAAAACCGTCAATCGGCGAGACGGAAACGGAATAGGCAGCCGACGAGCCGTTCACCACCGACTGGAACGACGGGTTGACCGAGCCCGAAAAATCGGGCGGCGGTGGGGTTTGCAGCATGACGTGCAAGCTGGCGGTGCTGTTGTCGGTTCCCAGGAGATCCAATTTGCCGTCGCCGTTGAAATCGGCCGCGACCAAAGCAGAATGGGGGAGGGGTATCTGAGTGTGGCTGAAGACCCCGGCGCCATTGCCAAGAAGGAGCGCGATATTATCAGCTGCGAGATCAAGGTGGCCATCGGCATTGAAATCGCCGGCGATGAAGGGGGAGATGTTGGAAAATGCGAGACCGGAGAGTGTAGCGGGTTCCTGAAAGGAACCATCGCCATTACCAAGGAAGATGCTGAGAGCGGAATTGTTGGGACCCTGAACATTCTGTCCATAATAGAACGCGAGATCGAGTATGCCGTCGCCGTTGAAGTCCGCGGAAACGGCGGCTTCCGCGCCAAAGCCGGCCCCAGTGTCATAGATCAAAGATGGAGCACTGAACGTTCCGTCACCGTTTCCGAACAGAATTGCCAGATATTGAGGCACGGCGACAAAGGCGATGTCGAGCTTGCCGTCGCCATTGAAGTCGCCGACAGCCAACGAAGCAACAGAAGGACCACCGTTGGTATTGACGGGAGAAGTGAAAACGACGCTCGGCGAGAAGGTTCCAGAGTCGTCTCCCAGACCTACACAAATACCACGACCACAGGCGGCGACAATGTCAGGCTTGCCGTCGCCATTTACGTCAGCAACGACGGCCGGCGTTCCGTTGGGAAAGTTGGGACTCAGTTTCGGCGACTGGAAGGTTCCGTCGCCATTCTGGATGACGACCGATTTTCCGATGATGACTGGAGTGACGCTGGAGTCGAAATAGGACGCGATCAAGTCCAGTTTGCCGTCGCCGTTGACGTCTCCCGCGGCGAGGTCCAGAAGATGGTCGCCCGTCGGAACGACCTGGAGGCTGACGGGCGCCTGGAAGGTGCCGTCGCCGTTTCCGAACAGAATATTTACGGTGTCGCTGGTGGAGTCGGCAACGACGATGTCTTGTTTCCCGTCTCCGTTGAAGTCGCCGATAACCGGGGGTAAAAGGCCCGTATTAGCGAATCCTGAAGCAATTACAGAATCCTGAAATGCTAATCCGACGGTGGAATTGGCGACCTGAAACGTAAGCGTATTGGAGGTGCCGCCGCCGATGCCGGGATTGGTGACGGTAATGATTGCGGTAGAAGCCGATGCGATGTCGGCGGCAAGGATGGAAGCGGAGAGTTTCGTGGCGCTCAGGAAGGTGGTGGTGCGTGGGCTGCCGTTCCAATTGACGACGGCAGAGGAAGTGAAGCCGGTGCCGGAAACGGTGAGAGTGAAGCCGACGCCGCCGGGAACGACTGAGGTGGGACTCAAAGGGTTGTAGATGATGGGGACGCCGTTGGCATAAGCGGAGGCCGAGCAAAGCGCGAGAAGGAAAGCGGGAACGAAAAAACGGGAGACGGGCCGGGACACGGGTCACCTCGGGATGTTTGGGCGGACGCAAGCACGGTGCCGGATCGCGTGAAAGAGGGGATGAAGTGAAGGTAAAAAACAGATGAAAACGCCGCCTAGCAGAGCTGGCAGACTTTCAGGGTTTGCGGCAGACGAGGATTTCGGTCGAGGGACCTTCATTGAAAAGCCTGGTGAGAACGGGTAACGACTATACGGATATCGCGCTTGGGGCAGATTAAGAATGGTTTACGTAGCGATTAAACGGATATCAACCCGCGAACTATGGAGCCGCAGGATTCCCACACGCAAAATCGGCGTGCGGGGCACCCGGACCCCGGAGAATCAGTTGGACGAAGAGGCGGCGCGGGCTTTGAGGACTTCGTAGGAGTCGCCGCCGGAGAAGGCGGCCATGACTTTGACGTCGAGGTCGTTCTTGGGATGGACCCGGCCACGCTCTTTCAAGAAGGAGACGTTGCTGTAGAAGGGGCGGCGATAATCGCGGATTTCGCCGCGTTCGAAAGCGCGGCGGATTTCGGCGATGCCGCTTTCGACGGTGTGCTGCGCGGTAAAGCCGATGCAATTGCGGATTTTCTGAAACGAAACGCGATAGTTGCGGCGGTCGGAATTTTCGACGTATTCGATCTGGGTGAGCGGTATTTGCGCGCGGATTTTTTCGGCGACTTCAGCGAGGGTAAAATTCAGGCGGTCATCGCCGACGTTGAAGATTTCTCCACTGACGGATTCGACGGGAGCCGCCAACGTCTGGACGACGGCTTCGGCAATATCCTGCACATGGACAAAGGGGCGCCACTGGCTGCCGTTGAAGATGGTGATCACGCCATCTTGAATGGCCTTGGCGGTGAGGAGATTGACGACGAGATCGAAGCGAGGACGGGGCGCGAGGCCGAAAACGGTGGCGAAGCGAAGAATGGTGGGGTGGAAGTCGCGTGAAGCGGCTTCGAGGAGAACCTTTTCGGATTGAAGTTTCGTTTCGGCGTAGAGGGAGATGGGAAGCGTTTCCGACTTTTCGTCCATGAGATTTTCGGAAGCGCCGTAGACGCTGCAACTGGAAGCAAAGATGAAGCGCCGGATGCCGTTGCCTTTTGCGATTTCGACGAGCATGCGCGTGGCGGCGTAATTGATCTGATAGGCGTTTTCGTTGTCTTCGGCGCAAGCGGGATCGCCGACGATGGCGGCGAGATGAATGACGCTGGTGGCGTTGTTCATGGCGCCGACGACATCCTGAATATTGCGGCAATCGCCGGAGATAAATTCAAGCTTGGGATGATTGAGCAGCGAGGCGATGGACTGGTCGCCATAGACGAGGCTATCCAGAAGGCGGACGCGATAGCCGCGCTGAAGAAGTTTTGCGACGACGATGGAGCCGATGTAGCCAGCGCCACCGACGACGAGGACAGTGTCATTCGGCTGCGGCGCGGGAGCAGCAACCGCGACAGCAGCAGAGATGAAGGAGGCTTCGCTGTGGAAGAGCCAATCCTTGAGCCAGCGAACGCCGACGGCGGCGCCGACGACCATCAATGCGAAGAAAAGGGCGGCGGAACGAGGAAGCTGGGCGCGGCTGGCAAGAAAACTAACGAAGACGAGAAGCAGAGTGGCGATGGAAGCGCTGAGCGCGGCGCGGCGAAGTTTGTAACGAAGTTCGTAGCCGCGAAGTTTTGTATAGAGGCCGGCGAGCGAATAGACAAGAGGAAAGACGAAGGAGAGCGGAAGGAAGGTGTGCAGGTAATAATGAGCCAGTTCGCCTTCGGCGATTTGCGATTGGGAGACATAGGAGCCGGCAAAAGCGAGCGCGAGGACGCCAGCCATCTGCACACAAAGAAAATCGACGGCGCCGCGAATCAAACGTTCCAGCCAGCGAGGCATTGGCACAGACATGAGGCACCTTGGGACGAAGCGGGGGCTAGCTTCGTGCTGAAAGATTAGGAGGAGTTTGTGAGGCGGTTGTTACATCGAGATAAAAAGTGCGTGGTGATAATTTATGGACGCTTAAGGCAGAGGCAAGCCGGAAGCGTGACGATTATCACGGGGCGATGAGTTTGCGGATGGCTTTGCGGCGAAGAGGCCGAACGGTCGCAGAAAGAGTTGCGCGACAGTGTGAAGGAGAATTTTCAGATCGGAGAAAAAGGCGATGTTTTCGCAATAGGCGAGGTCGCACTCGAGTTTGGTGGGGAGAATTTCCGTGAGATAGAAGTGTTCCTTGTCCGAGTGCGAGGCCATGAGAGTTTCTTCGTCGAAATTGATTTGGGGTGAAGTGATGCCAGGCCTGGCGAGGAGAACGCGTTTTTGGCGGGCGTTGTATTGCGCGGTGTAGAGGGGGACTTCGGGGCGCGGGCCGACGAGACTCATATCGCCGCGGAAGACGTTGAAGAGTTGCGGGAGTTCGTCGAGTTTAGTTTTGCGGAGCCAATGGCCGAGCGGCGTGATGCGGGGATCTCCGGCGGCGGTGAGAAGCGCGCCTTTGCCGGCGGGAGCGGGACGCATGCTGCGAAATTTGAGGATGAAGAAGGGGTTTTCGAATTGGCCGGTGCGGATTTGGCGAAAGATGATTGGGCCGGGGCTGGTGAGTTTTACAACGACGGCGACGACGGCGAGCAGCGGGCTAAGCACAAGCAAACCGAATGCAGAAAAGACAACGTCGAAGAGGCGTTTGCCGGTTGTTTGGTAGAAGGTTGGTCGCATGATGGATTTGGCGGTGACTTGTTGACGTGGGTCGCAGGCCCTTACAGGGTGAACAAGAGTGCCTACGCTACTTACTTGCGGAATCTTTGTGCGATGTCACGCAAGGAGTCGATAACGCGGGATTGTTCGGGTTCGGTCATGCCGGGAAAAAGCGGGAGAGAGATGGAGCGTGCGAAGCGAGCTTCGGCGTTGGGAAACATTCCGTCGCGGTAGCCGAGGCGCTGTTGATACAGCGAGTGCAAATGGAGCGGGATGAAATGAACGGAGGTGCCGATGCCGCGCTGCTTGAGCTCTTCAATGATGCGGTCGCGATTGATGGAGAGAATTTTTTCGTCGACCTGAATGACGTAGAGATGCCAGGCGTGTTCGACGTGATCGGGAACAACGGGCGTGAGGAAGCCTTCGAAGGAATTCAGTTCACGTGTGTAGCGATTTGCGAGTGCGACGCGTAGCTGGCGCATGTGCTCGCGCTTTTCGAGTTGGACGAGGCCGATGGCGGCTTGCAGATCGGTGAGATTGTATTTGTAGCCGACGTCCTGAATGTCGTAGCGCCACGTGCCTTCGGCGGAGTAGCGCTTCCATGCGTCGCGGCTGATACCGTGAAGAGAAAGAATACGCATGCGGTCGGCGAGGGCGGGATCCTGCGTAGTAATCATGCCGCCTTCGCCGGTGGTGATGGTTTTCGTGGCGTAAAAGGAAAAGCAGGTGATGTCACCGTGAGTGCCGATGGGGGTTCCCTTGTACGAGGAAGGAAAAGAGTGAGCGGCGTCTTCGATGACTCTGAGATTGTGTCGACGGGCGATTTCGAGGGTCGAATCGAGTTCGGATGCATAGCCGGAATAGTGGACGGGGAGAATGGCGCGAGTTTTGGGCGTAATGTGGCGCTCGATTTGCGAGGGGTCCATGTGGAAAGAGTTGGGGGCGCAATCGACGAGGACAGGTTTTGCGCCAGCGTAGAGGATGACTTCGCCGCTGGAAGCGAACGTCATGGTGGGAAGAAGGACTTCGTCGCCTTCGCGCAGATCGATTGCAGCGAGCGCGAGATGAAGCGCGGCAGTGCAGGAGCCGACGGCGATGGCGTGCTGCGCACCGACACAGGACGCGAAGGCGGCTTCGAATTGCTTGGCGCGGGGGCCGGTGGTGAGCCAACCGCTTTCAAGGACTTCGGTAACGGCGCGGACTTCTTCCTGGCCGATCATCGCGCGATGAAAAGGAAGAAATGAGACAGCAGTGGCGGTGGCGCTCATGCTCATGAGGAAAGCTCCAGACGATGGATGTGATGAATGTGGCTAGGAAACGACTGCGTCTTGCGCTGCTTTGACGGAAGCGGGCGGCGTCAACTGGGCGAGCCACGCTCCGACAATTGCGGACCATTGCAGATTTTCTTCGACGAAGCGGCGGCCGCTGTGGCCGCGTTCGTTTGCGAAAGATGGATCGGAGGCAAAGCGCGCAAGCGTGGCGGCGAGGGCTTGCGGATCGCCGGCGGGAACGACAGCGCCTGCTTCGGCGGTTTCTACGAGGCGGGCGCCTTCACCGCTGCCGATGAAAATAAGCGGCTTTGCCGAGGCGAGCACGGGAAACACTTTGGAGGGGCGAGCGCCTTCGTAAACGGGAATGTTGATAAGCGAGGCGAGGCCGCAAAAGCAGATCGAGTAATAGCGAACAATTTCCGCGAGAGGGACGGGATCGAGGAACGTGACGTTTTTGAGATTCATGGATTTGGCTTGCGCGACAAGATCGGCGCGAGCGGAGCCGTTGCCAACGAAGAGAAAGTGCATTTGTGGATGAGACGATTGCAGGAGCTTGGCGGCATTGAGAATGTTGTCGATGCCGTGAGCGAAGCCGAGCGTGCCGGCCCAGAGAGCGATTTGTTTTCCGGTGAGACCGAGCTGCGCGAGAAGAGATTCGTCTGGCGGACGCGGGCGAAAGGTTTCGGTGTCGGCACCATTGGGCAAGAAGAGAATTTTTTCAGCGGGGACGCCTTTCTTTTCCTGAAGAACTTTCACGATCCAGTCGGTGACGGTGTTGACGTAGGCGGCGCGGCGGTAGCTCCAGATTTCAACGGCGCGAAGGATTTTCATGACGAGGCCGTCTTTCAGGAAGCCTTGATCGACGATGACGTCAGGCCAGAGATCGGCGACATTGAAGATGAAAGGCGAACGCCAGAAGAGTCCCATGAACCACGCGGGCGCGCTGAGAAAAAGGGGCGGAGATTCGACGAAGATGTAATCGGGGCGCTTGCAGCGGAGCATCCCGAAGAAGGAAGTGAGAGTAAAAGACGCGTAGTTGAGCATGCGTTTGACGCCGCTGCCGACGGCGGGAAAGAGCCAGACGCGATGGAGAGTGAGGCCGTCCCAGAGCTCGCGGCGGTAAAAACCTTTTTCGTAGCCAGGGAAAAATTCGCCCTTGGGGTAGTTCGGGAAGGAAGTGACGATTTCGATTTCGTGGCCACGGCGGGCGAGCTCAGCGGCGAGAAATTTGAGACGAGTTTGTGCGCCGCCGATTTCGGGGGGAAAGTATTGCGTGAGGATCAGGAAGCGCATGGCGAGTTGGTGACGCGGAAAATCGAGAGAATCAGGAAACGGAGTAAACCTGGGCCCATTGTTCGAGAGAAATTGCGCGGAAGAGAATGCTGGAGGGAAGAGCGCCGGGCTCTCCGAAGGCAAACCTGCGGCACTCGTCCTGGAATTTGTGCGCATCCAACAGCCGGTTCATGCTGAGATCGGCGCCATCCCAAATGTTACGATGGCCGTTTTGCATGCCATGCTGGAGCCATTTTTTCTCCGGCGTGTTAAAGCCGAGCTTGGTTTTGCGGAGGCGAATTTTTTCGGGAAGAACACCGGCCAGGGATTTGCGAAGGAGCCATTTGCTCCAACCATCGCGGAGCTTGAGGGATGTGCGGCACTGCAAAGAAAATTCGACGAGACGATAATCGAGAAACGGAAGACGAGATTCAACGGAATGCGCCATAGAAGCGCGGTCTTCATGATGGAGAAGAGCGGGAATGCTGGAGCAAGTGAGATCGATTTTTTGGCGCTCGGCGATGGTTCCCGCGTGGCCGATTTGTGGACGAGCTCTTTGCAATTGCCCGATCAGCGCGGGAGTGCCAATGCGGCGAATGAGCGAGAAGTTTGCGGAAAGCGGCGCCGGCAAATAGCGAAGCATGGAGCCGGGATTTCCGTAGGACTTAGTTCCCTGCTTGCACCAAAAGTAAGATTCGCGAAGGAAGCTGGGGTCCGCGTGGGTAAGTAAGTGCCAGAGATAAAAGAAATGATATTTCTGGTAGCCGCAAAGAGATTCGTCGCCGCCCTGTCCGCCGAGAATGACCGGCACGCCCTGCTTGCGCGATTCCGCCATGACGCACCACTGCGGATAGGCGGCGGGACTCCCGACGGGTTCATCCTGGTGATAGATCATGGAGCGCAGGCATTTCCAGAAATCGCCTTCCTGCGGATAGGTGGCATTTCCGACGGCCTGTGTCGTGGAGAGCGCGGCTGCAATGTATTCTCGTTCGTCGAGTTCCTTTTCTTCGAAGCAGGCGGAGAAAGTTTGAAAACGTGTTTGCGGCGCGAGGCGCTTGGCCTGGCACAGGACAGAGGAAGAGTCGAGGCCTCCGCTCAGCGCGATGCCGAGAGGGACATCGCTGCGTAAACGAATCTCGACGGCACTTTGAAAGAGATCGTTGAAGGTCTTTTCCGCTTCGGAATCGGAGAGATCGAGTTGCGGTTCCGTTTTCAATTCCCAATAATGCTGGATTTTGGGCCGCACGGATTCCCGCGGGCGCAGCAGCAAACTGTGGCCACCGGGCAATTGTTGAACGCCGTCGAAAAATGTTTGCGAGGATGAATCTAGCAAGCCCCATTCGAGGAAATGGGTGACCGTCTGCAGATTGGCATTGCGAGGCAGCGAAGCGGCTCGCAGGATCTGCTTGATTTCCGAAGCGAAATAGAACGCGCCCTGAAACTCAGCGTAGTAAAAAGGCTTCACACCAAAGCGGTCGCGGGAACAGAAAAGAAGCTGTTCGCGGCGATCCCAAAGAGCAAATGCCCACATTCCGTTAAAACGCTGAAGACAGTCCCGCCCCCAGACTCTATACGCGTGGAGAATAACTTCCGTGTCGGTGTGGGTGCGAAATTCACAACCGGTGTGTTCGAGTTCACTGCGGAGCTCTTTGTAGTTGTAGATTTCGCCGTTGTAGGTGACCGTGAGATCGCCGTCGGCGGATTGCATCGGCTGATTCCCGGCGGCGGAAACGTCCAAGATCGCGAGGCGGCGATTGCCGAGGCCAACGGCGGCGGGTGTGGCGAGCGACCTCGGTTCTTGATTATGAAACACAGCGACAGGGCTTTCGCGTTTTAACTCGGCGCAGGCGAATCCGAAACCGTCCGGACCGCGATACGAAATGATTTGTGTCATTGCCAGGAGCGCACCCAGATCCACGCCGCGCGGCGAAACGATGCCGGCTATGCCGCACATGGCGCACCAATCAATCCAGCGTAAAGATCCACAAGCGTTCTGCTTTCCGAGTCCCAATTGAATTGCGATGCGACGGCGGCTTGACCGCGCTGGCCCATGGCTTCCGCTTCGGGGGAATTGCTTAAGAGAAATTCGAGAGCGTCCGCAATTTCGCGCGGATTGAGGGGATTGACGAAGATTGCGCAGCGAACTTCTTCGAGCATCCGGCGCCACAGCGGAAAATTCGAGACGACGATCGGCAAACCGGCGCCCATGTACTCGAAGATTTTCACGGGAATAGAATCGACAAAGGTCGGAATTGGATGCTGACACGACAGGCCAATGCGCACGTTGCGAAGGAGCTGGTAGGTGCTGCGCTGATCGAGAATTCCATGATGATGGACTCGAGACCAGCCCGCCTGCTGCTTCACGTGAACGGGAACTTCGTCGCCTGCGATCTCGAGTGTCCCACGGAGCGATTCGGGCAACATTCCGATGGCGGTGACCATTTCCGAAATGCCGCGCTGCGGTGAAATCGTGCCGATGTAAGCGGCAGCCAATGAACGCGAAGCCCAAGGCGCCGGAGTGCGATCGATGAGTTCTTCGCCGTAGGGATAGTTGCGAACGATGACGGTCTTTGCGTTGGCAGAGGCAAAACGGCTTGCGATTGTCGGAGTGACTGCAACGATGGCGGAAAAACGACGTGCAGCGGCAGTTTCAATGCAGTCGATGATTGATGAAATCGCGCGGCGCACAAACCGTGGCAGGTAGGGCTTGAAATAGATGTCCTTGGGATAATCTTCATGCACATCGTAAATCACTTTTTTGCCGCGAGCGCGGAGAAGCAGAGCGATGGGAATGAGTTCGGGGTCATGGAAGTGATAAACGTCGGCGCCTTCCTGCAAGGCAGCGCGATAGACCCGCCAGGCGGTTTGCGTCATGCGAACGGCGCGCGACGGAGGTTTAACAATGGCGCGGATGGCTACGCTTTCCTGCAGGGCATCGCCCGAATGAGGACCGATCACGGTCACGGCATAGCCCGCTCGGGCCAGCGACCGACACTCCTTGCGGAAGATGCGATGGTCCAGAGCGCTGTGGACCGTCGTGAGATGGACGACGCGGAGCATGTTGTCAGCAAGCCGCCTTGGCCATGGCATTGGGTCGTTCGGAAGGCAAATTGTTTTGCGGCATGATGATGCGGCGAGGGATGGCGGCGAGTTCGGCGACAATTTTACTCGCCGCAGTGCCGTCTCCGTAGGGCTGGCGCGACTGCCAATCCGGACTCGGCGCCGAACGCACGGCGGCGAGAATCTTTTCGTACGACGCTCCGACCAACTGGTTCGCGCCGAGATCGACGGTCTCGGTCCATTCGGTTTGCTCCCGCAAGGTGACGCACGGAACACGCAGGTAAAACGCTTCCTTCTGAACGCCACCCGAATCCGTGAGGATCATGCGCGCGTGGCTTTCGACGGTGATCATTTCGAGGTAGCCCTGAGGCGGAACGGCGATGATGTTGCCGTTGAGAGAAATTCCTTCGTGCTGGAGAATTTTCCTGGTGCGCGGGTGAACGGGGAAAAGTACGGGGAGATCCAGTTGCGACGCGGCCTTACAAATGGAATGGAGCCGATCGGGATTGTCCGTGTTTTGTGCCCGGTGAATCGTGAGCAGATAGAAATCTTTGCTGCGGATGCCAAGCGAGCGGAGATGCTCCTCGGCGCGTTGCTCGGCGATCACAGAATTCTGCAGCAAGGCGTCGTGGAGAATATCGCCAACCAAAATGGAACGGCGCTCGAGAGGATCGCTCGCGGTAGCGATGCCCTCGCGGCAGAGATTCCTGGCGTCGTGCTCCGACGCTGGAAAGAGGATCTGGCTCAACTGATCGGCGACGATACGATTCTGTTCCTCCGGCTGGCTGATCTGACCGCTACGGCAACCGGCTTCGACGTGCGCCAGGGGAATATTCAAGCGGGCGGCAAGCAACGCTCCGGCAAGCGTGGAATTGGTGTCGCCGTAGACGATGACCCAATCGGGAAGAATTGCCGCGAGGATGGATTCCATGCGAGCAAGCATCCGGGCGAGCTGCGTACCGGATGAGCCCGAGCCCACGCCAAGATTGAAGTTCGGCGCGGGAATTTCCATCTGATCGAAAAAAACGCCGGCGACTTCGCGGTCGTAGTGCTGCCCCGTGTGAATGATGAGGTGTTCGATCGGCGACGAGGGATTTTGCGCGTTGTGCGCGGAGATGGCACGGCAGAGCGGCGACAGCTTGACGAACTGCGGGCGCGCACCTACAACGCTAACCCAACGCGGAATAGCGGACGGCTTTCTGGGTCTCATGGACTGGGAGTCGAAACCTTTTTCAGAGAATTCAGTTGGATAGATTGGAGTTTGTTCGGGCCCGGGCATTGCCGATCACTTTGTGAATCCGAGTATTTCGCTGCGGGTCAAATGCAAAATACCCGCCATTGGTTGAGCCGTAGATCCAGTTGTAGCGATAGGTGCGCATCATCAATTCAAGATACGGCTGAAGATCTTCGATGCTGGACGCGGAAGCCTTCGCGCAATCGCCTTCTCCTACGAAGCCGGATTTGTTGGCGCGTTCATCCCAGAGCGTCAGAGTGCCGGCGAGTTCGAGAATACCATCGTATTTTTTCGAGATTGGCGCGAACGAGGCGGCCCGGCGGTCGATTGCTTCCCGAAACGTGGCCAAGTTTTCATGGCAATAGCCGATGGAGCCTTCACCACCGGAGAAGACGCGGAGCGCGTAACCGCGCTTTTGAATCTGATCGAGAAGGCCAATGGTAATGTAGACCGGCGTCGGGTAATACGATTTGCCGTCAATCGTTTTGAAATCTTTGTGAGTGAACCCGGTGAAACAGAACCACAGTACTGCGTCCGGATATTCGGACGCTGCGGAGTCCGCCATATCCGCGCCAAGTTTTTGCAGCTGAGCAACCAGCTGGTCCGGAGACTTTCCGGTTTCGCGAGCCATTTCCGAAGGATCGTAGGCCTTATGATCGTTATAAAACTCGGGATCGAAAACGATACCCGGACTCTTTATGTCTTTTGCAACCCTGAGGTTGCTCTTCCAGATCTGCAGGAAGTCTGTGCGAGCGCCGGCTGTGTCATCCAGATCGATGCCATGAATCTTGTGGAAGTAGGGGACGTCGACTCGCTCGTTGGTGGCTGCTTCGCCCGCTCCCAACATTCGATTGAAATAGACCCAGGGCCACAAGTCTTTCTTCGTGAGCAATCTCCACTCGCGGAGCTGGGCGGACATGCTCTCGGCGGAAAAAACGGGAGCGGTGTCGTAGTTATAGTGAAACGCGATCGCAAGGCCATCGTAGGGCGATTTATCGAAGGCGGAAATGTCCTGCGGCTTCAGTTGGCGCACGATTGCAGTATTTACGAGCAACAGATAGTGCGAGCCAAGCGAGGAGGCTGAGATCGTCTGCGCGGAACCGCGCGCGGTTTCCGATCTTCTGGACGAAGCGTTGGCCGCCACGCTCGCACCAACAACGGCTATCGCAAGGGCCGCCAACATTCGACGAGCGATGCGATTGCGATAGAGCGTGACGGTCGAGGTCATGTCGATAGGGGGTGCCGAATCAGTCGGCTGCCGTTGCGGCGCGCGCGGACGGTTGTACAACCGGTGCGAGAATCACTTGTTCCCACCGCCGCAGGAGACGCTGGCGTACAACGTCTTTGTCGTAATCTTGCGAGATCATGTCCATGCCATCCCGGTTTAATGCCAATTTGCTTGCGGAATGCAGATCGCGGAGTTGCGTGATTCGTTCGACAGCGTCATTCACACTCACTGCTTGCTGACAACCCGGGAGCGGATAACTGTAAAGAACATGGCGGCCATGCGACAGGGCTTCAAGAACCATGAAGGATAGTCCGTCGTGCCGAACCGGCCGCCAGAGGACTGTGGATTTGCGAAAGAACTCGTCAAGATTCACTTTGCCCAGCACCTGCAGATTTTTTGGAGCGTTGGCGATATTTCGCTCCTCCAATCCGACGAGAAAGAACGGAATTGACGGCAATTTGGCGGCGGCTTCCAGAATTCGATCGACGCCGTACAGTTCGGCTTTTTTCAGCGATGGCGCGTAGGTCAGGACAGAAAATTCCTGCGGAAGAGGCGACGCCTGCACTCGGGGCACGAACGATGTTTGAACGTGTTCGCACTCGACACCAAGCGCTCGCACTTCTTCCGCCAGCCAGGGCGAGACGGCCCAATGAATTCGGCTTGCGACCCAGGGATCCTTGCGGCCGGCTTTGAGTTGCTCCGCCGCAAAAAGAACATCGCTGCCGCTCCACAGAACGATAACTTTTTTTTTGTCGAGCGAGCGCGCGGCGCGGAGAAACAGACCGGGATTGATGTTGCCCGTCCAGGAAAAAGCGAGATCGCAGCGCGCGAGATCTGTAAGGCGCTGCGCCCAGCCGACGGGATGAAACGGAGAGCGAAAGGGCACGTGCCATTCTGGGCCGTCCACAAGCGCGCATAGCTTGCGGCAGAAGTGAGGCAAGCCGTGCACAGCAACTCGATAACGGGGACGTGTCGCAGACAAAGGAGTTCTCTTTTGCGGCGTTAATCCTGGCCTGCCGAGGCGGCGAATGCGCGGCGACCTTCGATCAGCTCGTGAACGGCTCCCGGCAACCGCTGCATTCCACCATCGGCAAGATGAAATGTTGAGCCGCAGCGCGTGCAAGACCAGATGTCGTTCGATTGGGCGAGGCGAACACCGCACTCGCAGGCCCAGCCAATTCTGCGCGCGGGAACACCGGCCATCATCGCGTGATCGGGTACGTCTTTCGTAACGACGGCGCCGGCGCCGATGAACGCAAAACGTCCGACGGTTACGCCGCAGACGATGGTGGAGTTCGCGCCGAGCGAGGCGCCGCGCTTCACGAGAGTTTTTGTATATTCGGCGCGGCGGTTGACGTGGCTGCGCGGCGTAAGGACGTTTGTGAAAACCATGGATGGGCCGCAGAAGACGTCATCTTCGAGCTCGACACCAGCGTAAACCGAAACATTGTTTTGAATTTTTACGTTATTGCCGATGCGCACCCCGCTGGCTACGTGCACGTTTTGCCCGAAGTTGCATTTTTCGCCGATCTGACAATCTGCCATAACGTGAGAAAAGTGCCAGATCTTGGTGCCGTCGCCGACCTCGCACGGCTGGTCGAGAATCGCGGTTGGGTCGACATAATATTTCGGCGCGGGAGCGGCCTGGAGCGGCACGGGCTTGCCATGTTCGCGCAGAGATTCGCTGGCTGCGTGGAGAACCTTCAGAACGCGAACGCCATTTTCGCCGTCGGTGTTTGGCGTCTTGCGTGTTGCGATGCAATCGAGGAAATGTTCGCACTCGGCGCGAAGCGGCTCCGTCTGCGCGAGTGGCACCGCCTGGCCTTCCATGCGACGCGCGACCGGCACACGATCGATCCAATCGATGCGATGCGGGTAAAGGACGAGTTTGGTGTCGGTTTGCGTATCGTCGAAGACGGCCATTTTGCGATCGCCAACGACGACGAGTTTTTGCTCCTTGTAGGGATGGAGCCAGCTGACGAAGATGTGCGCTTTTGCGCCGCTCGCGAAGTTTAGAAATGTAAGCGTCACATCCGAGATCGGATGGTTCAAATAGCTGCCACCCTGCGACGCGACGGTCACTGGATTTTCTTCGAGCAGGTGGACGATTGCGGAAATATCGTGGGGCGCGAAGCTCCAGAGGATGTCTTCTTCGGTGCGGAGCTTGCCGAGATTGAGGCGCGAAGAACTTATGTACTCGATACGGCCAAGTTCGCCATCGCGAATAAGACGGCGCAATTCTGCGATCGCCGGATGATAGTGCAAAAGATGGCCAACCATCAGGATACGCGAGTACTTGCGAGCAAGGCGGAGGAGTTCCTCGCCGTCTTCCGTACGCAGCGCCAGCGGTTTTTCGACGAAGACATCTTTACCCGCGAGCAATGCCTGTTTGGCGAGCGAGAAATGTTGCGCAGCAGGGGCAGCGATGATCACACCCGCGATCTCCGGATTTGAAAGCAGATCGATAAACTGTGCGGTGACTGGAACCTGATACGTTTTTGCCAATTCTTCGTGACGAGCGGAATCGGCTTCGCAAATTGCGATGAGACTGCCAAGCTCACGAAAATTCCGCGCGAGATTTCGGCCCCAGTATCCACAACCGACGAGACCAACTTTTGCCGTAGATTCTACGTTCATGGACACACCCCATCCTGGAAGATGTTGTTCAGAGATTTATCGGTAGAAAGTTTAGCGCCGGTAGAAATCGGCAATTGCCTGTACGACGGACCTCTGTTGCTGCTCGGTTAGTTCCGGAAAGACCGGGAGCGCAAGAACTTCGCGGCTCGCAGCCTCCGCATCTGGAAAGTCGCCTGGCGCATAGCCGAGATAAGAAAACGCCGGCTGCAAATGCAGAGGAATCGGGTAGTAGACTTCCGTAGGAATTCCTGCGTCGCGAAGGAAATCGCGGAGGGCGTCACGGTCGCTGCAGCGAATTGAGAATTGATTGTATACATGATGATAGCCGGCAGTCGGCTCTGGAGGCGCAGTGATCTCACTGTTCAGGTTATGTTCAGCGAAGAGTTCGCGATAACGCTGCGCTTTTTCGCGACGGCCATCCGTCCATGCCGAAAGATGGCGCAATTTAACGCGCAGTATCGCGGCTTGCAGCGCGTCCAAACGGCTGTTTGTCCCGAGAATTTCGTGGTGATACTTCTTGCGACTGCCGTGGACGCGAAGAAGTCGCAGTTTGTCCGCGACTTCCGGAGTTTGTGCGGTGACCAGGCCGCCGTCGCCGGCGCCGCCGAGATTTTTTGACGGGAAGAAGCTGAAGCAGCCGAAGTCGCCAATGTTGCCCGCGAACTGGCCGCTGTACTTCGAACCGATGGCTTGCGCGGCGTCTTCGATGATGGCGATATTCTTTCCTGCGACTGCGGCTTTAACGGCGTCCATATCGGCAGCCAAACCGAAAAGATGAACGGGCATAACGGCTTTGGTTTTGGAAGTGATCGCGCTGGAAATTTGTGCTGCGTCGATATTAAACGTCACCGGGTCGATGTCGACGAACACAGGCTTGGCGCCAACACGTGCAATCGAGCCGGCGGTCGCGACGAAACTGAACGGCGTGGTAATTACCTCGTCGTCTTTGCCGACTCCCGCGGCGATTAGCGCGAGCACAAGCGCATCGGAACCGGATGCGCAAGAGACGACGAACTTCGCATCGAACGCCTTTGCATACTCGTCCTCGAGCGCATTGACTTCTGGGCCAAGAATGAAGATCTGGCTTTCCATAACGCCGTTGATGGCGTCCATCACTTCGCCGCGGATCGATCGGAACTGCGCCTTGAGATCGAGGAAGTCGAAGTTTGGTTTTGCCGTGGCCGCCGCGGCAGCGTTTGCCCCACGCGAGGACACAACCACCGCTTCATTTAATTTCGTCGAGGTTGCCATTTGTGATTTCTCCAGGTTACGGAGGAATTGTAGAGAACGATTGTTTCCTGCGAATTACTTTACGTTGCCAACTCTGTAACCAATTCCATAGATCGCGACGCCATTCACCGCGGCCATTGCGACGTCACCCATCGCTTTGGCGGTGCGGCGCGCGCCGCTGGTGGGAATGTAAAGAATGTCGTTCGGGGCGAGAACGGCGTCGGTCTGCTTGCCGGCCATCATTTGGCCGATGTCCACGGGAATTTCAATGCGGGCATGGTCGCTCGTGGATTGACGCACAATCACGCCGTGCCGGCTGGCAATCGAGTTGAAGCCTTCGGCAAGAGCCACTGCTTGGACGACGGACACACCGGTTGAGGAGTCCTGAATTGTGAAGCCGCCGGGCTTCACTACGGCGCCAACGACGTAGACGACCTGTGCCGCCGAGACGCTGACGACATCGCCATTCTTCACCTCGACGTTTGCGGAAAGGTCTTTGCCGTTTGCGAGATCGGATATTTTGAAGGTCTGCACCGAACCAACTGCGGTATTCGTGGCCTCAGCACTCGCAGATCCGCGCACGATGGTCACGGTGTTGCCCGCATTCGGCAACGCCCCACCCGCCGCTGAAATTGCCTCGAGTACGGAAGTGCGCTTCTGCAACGGATAGACCGCCGGCTTTGCTACTGCGCCGAGAACAGAAACTGTTCTGCCGTGAAATTCGTCCACAAATACCGTGACGTGCGGATCGCGAAGCTGTTTCGCGTCAATTAGCGCTGTACGAATTAAATTTGCCAGCTCGATCGGACTCTGCCCTTCCGCTTTAATGGGAGCGACGACACCGGGAATTGAAATTACGCCGGAATCTGCGACACGACATTTCCCGCCGAACTCCGGCGCGTCGCTCAATGTCACAGTCAGGACGTCGCCGGCGCCAATTGTGTAGTCGGCGCTAGAAGCAGCCGCAGTCTTACCGCTGTTGGCATCGTCACTGGTGGCACTCGCCGACGTCTGGCCAATGGCCGCAAATGCACAAAAGAGCGAGGCTGCCTTCATGAATTTCATAAGCGGTGCAATTGTGATTCGCATTGTCGGCGCTCCTCTAACGTCCTGCCAAATTCAGGCGTTCGCACTCTTGGCGCGAGGCGGTTGATTCTCTCCGGTGGGAATAGGCGCATCCGCAAGCCGCCGGGCATAGCCATATTTGTGATTCGCGTTGCCCCAGCTGTAGCCGTAGTTAAAGTACTGATAGTCCGCGGACGAAAAGTCCATATCGTTTAGCACGACGCCAAGCACCGGCGCGTTTACTTCGGCAAATAGTTCGGCGCTGCGGGTCATCGCTCGGCGCGTCGTTTGCGCGTAGCGGCCCACCAGAATCACGCCGTCGGACAGCACCGCAAGTGTTCGCGCATCGCTGAACGGAATCACCGGTGGCGTGTCGATCACGACGTAGTCAAAGGACTGGCGCAGGCTGCCGATCACGTTCTGCATTGCGGGGCCAGCGAGGAGGTCAGCAGCGTTGGCGGGCGCCGAGTTTACCGCGAGAATTTTTAGTCCAGGGACATCGCTTACTGGCTGGAGAGCTTCCGAAAGTCCAGCGCGGGTACCGAGTAGTTCGGCGAGACCAAGATTTCCCTTGAGCGCGAGCGCGTCGCGCAAAACTGGAGCCCGCAAATCGCCTTCGACGAGGCATGTGGGCCCTTGCTGTGCAAGCGCGACGGCAAGATTGAGGGCAGTCGTCGTCTTCCCCTCCCCTGTGGCCGCAGAGGACACAATTACTACCTTGGATTTGCCGTCCACAGGCATGGCGGTGATTGCCGTTCGCAATTCGCGAATTGCGTCGGCTGCTACTCCGCCGGTCTGCGTCCACAACAATTGGCGTGAGGCGGCGTTGCCGTAGCGATTCGATCCTGCTTGCGATGAAAGTGCACCGTCCGATAGACCAGCGACAGTCTTTACCAAGGCAACGCTCGGCAAAACAGCCAGAGCCGGTGCGTTTGTCCACGCGGTCGCGTCAGACGGCATTCGGACTGTGTTGTCCATGCTTTCCCGGACGAATACCGCAAATACGCCGGCCAGCAATCCAAGAAAGGCGCCTATGCCAATAATCATGGCGCGATGCGGACCGGTCGCTTCATGGAGTCGTGGAGCCATGTCCACAACTCGAATGTTTCCCGAATGCAAACCTGCATAGATTCCAGCTTCTTTCAAACGCGCCTGTAACGTGTTGTAAAGCGTTGCGTTCGCAACCGCTTCGTTCTTGAGCATGCGATATTCCACAAGATGCGAACTCGCGTCACCCATCTGCGCGCGAAGGCGATCGCGGGACTGCTGCATCATCTCTTCTCTCGCACGCGATGCAGCGAACGACGTCCTGACGCGACTGAGAATCCTGGAGCGCTCTGCCTCAACCTGAGCGGCCACTTCACTCGCTTCATTCTGCAATTTCTTGACGTTCTGATTCTCGTCGCCATACACCGTCTGAGCTTGCGCCAGTTGTGCGCGAGTATCCGCATAACGAGTCAATAGATTCTGGTAAACGATGTCTTCGCGCAAAGCAGGAACCGAGTCGGCCTGCCCCAAATCGATCATGCGCGCGAATGCTTCCGCCTGAATCCGGTCTGCCTGTGCTTCACTCCACTGGTGATTTACGTCCGCCATCAATTGTGCAAGCGGGATATCCTTGTCGTCCGATTCAACCAGTCCGTATTTCTTCTGGTAGTCAGCGACCGCCTGATTCGACTCAGCGACGCGCTGGCGCAAATCATTCAGCTGGCTGGACAACCACTCAGAGGCTTCCATGGTCGAGACATAGCGGTTGCGGTAGTTCTGGTCTATGTATTGCGTGACGAGGAGATTCGTAATTGATTTCGCCAGCTGCGGATCCCGCGCTTCAACGCTCACCTCGACGAGCCGACTGCTGCGCACGGGCGTCACATAGATATTCTTGCGCAGCGTCTTCAGAGTTTCAGCTTCCGCGGCAGTTGGTTCGGCGAGGCTGGCTTGCTCTTGCAAGAAACCCGAATCGCTACCTACTTTGTTTTGTTCGCCAGGCTGCTGAAGCGGAACTTCAACGTTCGTGCCATTACGAGAAGCGAATTCGCCTTTCTCGGCGAGGTGCAAACCACGGATGACGCGCATCGCGAGGCCGTCGCTTTGCAGCACCTGGCTTTGCGTCTCCAGGTAGTCCTGGTCCGCTTCCGAAGCAGGGTTTTCAATCTCGTGAAGAGTCTTGATTCCCGCTCCGACGGGGTCAATTTCCAATCGAGCGACAGGCCTATAAACGTCGCGCATCGTGAATGCAACGACCGCTGCAGCGATGGTGATGCCGCCTGCGACCAATAGAAACGCGCGTTTCCGTTTTTGCAGGACGCGAGCCACTTGCTCCCACGTCAACGTGGAGTTCGGGCGATCGACCGCCGCCAAATCCAGACCAAGCAGCTGTGCGCGGCTAGCTTCCCCCGAATCCGGCATTTGCAGTTTTCGAAAAGCGGTCATGCTCAAACCTCCGTACACGAACGGCAACTGGTGTTCCTGCTACAGTTTTTGTTCTGCGTTTCCCGGGCTCGCGACTCTTGATTGACCTGACCTAACGAGTTCCACCATCGCGAGGTCCACTTCCGCTGCAATGCTCCTCTTCAAGAGCTCGACCGACAGAACGATGCGATGCTCGTTCTTTACCTGCGCCAATATTCCTTCGACGCCGAGCAAAGGCCCTGCGATAAGGCGAACGGTGTCCCCTTGCCTCAGAAACGGATGCGGCTCGACGCGAACTCCCGACGCACAAACCTTCCGGAGCGCCTCGATCTCAGCCTCTGGCACCGGGCATGCATGACCGGCGTTCTCCACGAACCACCGAATGCCCGCTGTCTGCAATACATCCAACTTTCGACCGAGGTCCGCCTTCACAAACAGGTAACAAGGGAAGAGCGGCAGATCTACCTGCTGGTTCCGATCCTTCCACCGGTGCACTGCGCGGTACAGCGGTAGAAACCGTTCAATTCCCTTCTTTTCGAGGAGCGCCGCCGCAGACTTTTCGTGCTGGTGCTTTGTGTACACTGCAAACCAGTCCGCCCGCATCGTTTCGCTCCGTCGTTTCGCTGCAGACCGGCGCCAAGACAGAGCTTCGCCCTGTGACTTACATGCGTCTGGAACCCTTTCGAGCGGCTATACGTGGCACCAGTTGCAGGCGACCGATGATGTGTCCGGGAGAGTAGACCGCGGTTGTTATTGCTGAATGACGGAAGAATGAAAACTAGAAACGAAAATTAATTCACGACAGAGCAGTAAAATCGTCAATTTCCTGTGCATCTGGAAACTTCGCATCAGCTTGTGTGACAGCTCGTTGATATTTCAGCGGTTTCATGCGCGCGTCACAATTCCCTAATATTTTCTGCGCCTTTGCCGTTTACCCTTTCTCGATCTTCGTTGTAACGATCTGACGTGGCCACCCGATTCGGCACGAGACGGACAGTGCTTCACTGAATGAACGCAATCGACCGCACCCAACTCACGCAGCGGCTTTCGGAGATCTCGACCATCACGATGATCTCCGCCGCCATCCTTGCCCCGGCGATTGTGGTGTCTTCTTCCCTTCCGTATTTCAAAGCCGAACAATTGCTGATTCCGATCGTGGTCTTCCTCTACGGTTGGCTGCTCCTCGCCGGCATCGCGCGAATCATTCGAATCAATGCGCTCTTCGTCGTGGGCCTTTTGTATTGTCTCTGTAACGTCCTATCCATCTGGTACGGCGCAACCATTCTTGGTCATCCCATTGTTGGCCGCGATTTCTACGAACTCCCGAAGGTTTGGCTCCCCGTGGCGTTCTTCACGATCGGATACGAATGTCGTCTCTCCGAGCGGTCATATCGGAGATTGATCGTAGCGTTCACGGTTCCGGTGCTTCTTGTGTGCCTCTATGCCTGGGGGCAATTCGCAAGCATTGGATTCACTTACAAACTGAATTCCCTCTATTCAAGCGGTGGTCACATTGACCTGGCGCTGCACTATGCACGGCGGGTATACGCGACGATGGGAAACCCGAACGTTCTGGGCCAGCTGATGGTCCTCTGTTCCCTGCTGTTTCTCCTGGCAATCCTGCACGGAGTAGGAAATCGACTTCTCTATACGGTGCTATGCCTTTCGTGCGTCATAACGCTAGTCATGACCGGCTCTCGTTTTGGATTGTTGTTGTTCGCAAGCGGTCTTCTTATGACCTTGATTCTGGTTTTCTATTCGGGCCGGAGGGAGGTTGCTAAGCTGGCAATACTGGTTCTCTTCGTACCCATCTTCGCCTGGACATACCAGACAGTGGCAACCAGCAACCGTCGAACTCTTGAGCGCTACGAAACTCTGCGCAATCCGTTGGAAATAGACTCACTTCGCCAGCGCGTCGACCAATTGTGGAAAGATGAATGGAAGGACTTCACCGAGTCGCCGGTAGTGGGTCATGGCCCTGCAAAATCCGTTTTCACGTTAGGTTATACAGATTCTGAATATCTTGAGGTGCTTCGCGGATTCGGCCTCTTAGGTCTCGTGATATTTCTCGGCTATTTCGGGGTGCCGCTATATCAAATCGTCTCTTATTTACGGAAAGCGCGGAGAAACTCCATTCGGCTCTCGGCAATGAGTCCTGCGACTACCGCGTGCGCGCACTTCGGTCTCTTGCTTGGCATTCTTGCGCTGATCATGAATATTCCCATGTCAACGTTTTATAACCCGTTCCTTCAGGGCTTTATTTGGCTGTGGCTGGGAATCGCGGTTACTGCCGCTCGTCAAATTTCCGGATTCGTGCCTGGCCTGACGCTGGCTGCACGGCCTATTCCGATTCTACGTCGCCTGGATCAGCCTCCTCTCGAGACTGAGCCGAGCTAGCCGCGCAAATTAGTAGGAGAATTGGAGCGCGTCGAATCAACGAGCTATCGAAGAGCGCAACCGCATGCAGCTCACCAAAATTATCGAGGCGACCAGGTGGGATTGCGTGTGAAGAGGCCGTTTGCGAAACCCATTTCGTAAACGATGAAAATTCCGAAGCCGACGCTAACCAGGCCGGAAATTAGACCCAAACTTCGATTGAACCGGACAAAGCGATCGGCGGAATAGCGGAAAGGGACGGCGATGGCCGTCGTGATGAGCATCATGCCAGCGATTGTGCCAACGCCAAAAACGAGAAGATAGCAGGCGGCCCAAAGGGGAACGCGAATCGTCGTGAGGACGAGCAGAGCGACTGCGGCGGATCCGGCAAGGCCGTGAACGATGCCGACGGCCAGCGGGCGCAAAATTTGATAGAGGCCGAGAGTGCCGAAGGTGCGATCCATCCAACTTACCGGCGTCGCGTTTTCGGAATGGCCGTGCTTCTCGAGTCCGTGACCATGCGAGTGATCGTGGACGTAATCTCCGTGACTGTGAGCATGCGAGTGATGACCGGCGCCGGGAGCTGCGACCGCTCCCGAAATCCAACGCATCATTCCGGAGAGATTTAGAACGCCCAGAAGAATTAGCATCAAACCGACCGAGAGTTCCATGGTCAGGCCGACGCGCGGAGGAATGACAAGGCTGAAGAGGATAATCGCCGACCCGACTGCAAAAATCGTGATGGTGTGGCCGATGCCCCAGAGAATGCCGATGAGCGCGGCGTTGCGAATGCTGCGCTGGCGGCTGACGATTGTAGTGACGGCGATGACGTGGTCCGGGTCCGTGGCGTGGCGCATGCCGAGAAAAAAACCAAGGACGAGGATGGAAAGTAAAGTGACCATTGTTTCTCAGGTTTTTGCAAATGCGCGTTGGCGCGAGCGTCGACTATTGTAATGCCTCGCGCCTGCAAAGACACTTTCGAACAGCAACTGGCGGGGATTCTGAACAAAGAGAGTTAGGAGCGGACAGTTTCGACGGCGGCGTGCTTGGTGCGGAGCAAGGCTGCGACGAGCGCGTAGAGCGCGGGAGCAGTGCAAACTTCGTAGTAGATATGCGTGGAAGGGCCACCAATTTTTCCGTCGGAAGAGAGTTCGCGGGCCAAGCCCTTGCGAAGAACGAGAAGTTCGACAGACTCTCCCATCGGGACTTCGCCGTAGTAAAGCGTGACCGTTTCTTTTCCCCAAGGAAGATCAAGCTTCGTCTCAATACATTCGAGCGAAATCTCGTCGTAAAGCTTGAGGAAGCCCTCTTCGTTCAATTCGATGCCGTTGCGATTGTAGCGGACGAGGAATTCATCCAGTTCTTCGGCAGATGCGCCGGCCATGGTTTGTAGGAACTGAAACAAGCCGAAGTGGGATTTTTGCTTTTCGAGCATGCGGCGCGCGAGCTTGGCGCAGCCGGAAAGGCGATCGGAAAGATTGAGTGCCTTGGAAATCATGACGCGCGACTCGCCGTCGGTCCAATAAGTTGGCGCATCGCCCTGGTGGGCGACGCCAAGTCCAAGTTCGAGCGCAGGAAGATCCGAGGACACCGCGCCGTCGTTATAGGAATTGCAGACCGTAAGAATTTGACGAGCGAGCACACACGCTTTGGCGACCGAGCGCGCGTAAGTGCGGCTCGATTCGGTTTCAAAAATGGCGAGGATGATGGCATCGCCTTCGATGAAGACTTTTTTGGCGCCATAGCGGTCCAGCAATTTTTTGACGGGCTCGTGCAGATTCAGGCTGAAGTGCGAAGCGGGACTGAGGCCACGGGCGAGAAGATCCTGCGTCATTTTTGTAGAGCCGCGAACGTCGGCCTTGATGATGACGTGGCTGACGACGGGATCTTCCTTGGTCTTCGATTCCTCGGGAAGAACACATTCGTACAAGCGATTGTTCAGGCGGGAGAGTTCGCGCGCCTGCTCGGTTTCTATGACGTTGACGCGTTCCATGCAGGCAGTGAGATGTTCGGCGTCGCGCAGCTCACGACGCAAGCGAAAAAAGTCCGTGGCAAAGCGCAAGACATGGGTAAGAAGTTCATCGCGGGAGTAGCGCCGAATCTTGCGAGATAACTCTTCGATGGGCTTTTCGGAAAGGCGCTTTGCCGGCACTTGTTTTAGAACCTGTTCGACGCGCTTCAATTCGTCTTTCGAGACAACAGCTTTGCGTAATTGCTGCAAGTGGACCGGCGGATGGTAGGTTGCGGCGATGGAGCGAATTTCGTATCCCGCGAGAATGTGATAGAGAACGTCCTGCTGCTCGAGGCGTTCGAGGAGCTGGCCGAGCAATCGCGCGCGGTCTGCGCGCGAAGATTCGGGTTCGGCGGACGGATCGAACAGGCGCCTGGCATTTTCGGGATCGTTCAGGTAGTCGCCAAGCCTGCCTTTGTAATCCTTATGATAGAAATCAAGTTTCTGGCGCGCCGCTTCCAAAACGGGGCCGAATTCCTCGAGCTTGAATTGCTGGTGCTTCAGGCGGAGTTCAACGTCATTGAGCGAGGCTTTGATGTCGGCGGGATCTGCGGGAGCGCGAAAACGGTTTAGAAAACTGTCGCTGCGGTCAAGGCGCTTGCGAAGAATTTCTTTCTGTTCTTCAAGATTGGCGATTTCGTCGCGCATGACTTGCGCTTCGTGCATCGCCTCGGCATTGGCCTTCTCGGCTTCCTGAAAGGAAGGGTCCTGAGGAACGGCGACGCCGGCATGATTGAGGAATTCCTGGAAGAGCGCGTCCATCGCTTCGAAGCGGTCCGGGTCGCGGGCGTAATTGCCAAGCAGCACGAAGTGTTCGAGAAAGTAGGTGTCGTCTTTGCCGCCGTCGAGAAAGATGATGCGATTCTTCAGAAGATCGTAGATGGGCGTAAATTCTTCGCCAAACAGAGCTTTGCGAGCTTTCGCGATGATGTTTTCTTCGACGTCGATCCAGCCTTGCGCGACTTGTTGACCGACGGCGCGAATGACGCTGCGGCGCGCCGACTGCAATTCGGAGAGGCGGGCTTTAATGACGTGCGCCTGCTGGCTGCGTTCAAAATGCTCGCCGCGCTGGCGAATCCATTCCTTGCCTTCCTGAATGAGGTTGGCGAACTGATTGGGAAGTTCGGTCGTAAAAAATTTGAGAATGGCGACGCGAAAGAGAATGTCGAGCTCGATGTTCTTGTGATACTTGGCGTAGGTCAGCGAGCTGTGGAGCACTTCGGCGAGGAGTTTGCGAAACGACGTGCCGTCGGGCGCTTTGGCTGCGCGCAATTCGATGCCGGGCAAGTATTGTTTGCTGGCGTTTTGACGAATCAGGTCGAACAGATAATCGCGCGAGACCTGCAGGAAACGCGGGCTTAGAAAAACATCGTGATGAATATTGTCGACGCCAATGGCGAGCGAGGTCATCGGCAAGGTGAGGTTGTAGCTTCCCAGCTCGACGCGAGGTGTTTCCGTGGCGGTGGTGAATAGAGAGTCGGTGGGCATACCGGCGCCTGGGCCTTCGACCAACGTAACAGCCGGAATGGAGCGCGGCAACAGAACCGCAGTTCAGGCGTGGCCAGAGAGTAAGCTCCGGCAAAGACTTTACGGGTCAGTCAGTTACGGTGATTCGGCGGGCATCGCCGCCCGAGTGCTCCAGCCTGATGCGGATTTGCGGCCAAGGCGAAGGGAGCGGGAAGCGTTCCGACCATTCGAGGATGACGATGCCGGGCTTGGCAAAAAGGTCTTCCATGCCGAGTGTTTCGAAATCGTGGAATTTTTCGATGCGGTAAAGGTCGCCGTGAAAGACTTTTTGTTCAGCGCCGTAGACGTGAAGCAGCGTGAAGGTGGGGCTGGTCACGTCTTCTTCGGGAGCGGCGCCGAGACCGCTGACGATGCCTTTGGTGAGCGTGGTTTTGCCGCTGCCGAGGTCGCCAGAGAGAAGAATCATGAGCGGCGCCTGGACGCGTTTCGCGAATTCCCTGCCCCAGGCGATGGTCTCTTCGGCCGAATGAGTGAGGAGTTCTTCAGGCACCGAACTGGATCTCCCGGAGAACATATTCACGAGCGGCGGGAATTGTTGCGGCGACTTTTTGCGCGAGGATGCCGCTGGGCTCCTCGTCGCGGGAAAGAATATCCGCAGCGGCGCCATGGAGAAATGCGCCGAGGGCGAGAACGCGGAGCCAGTCGGCTGTGCCGAATTGTCCGGTGAGAGCGGCAAGGACGCCGGTGAGGACATCGCCGGAGCCGCCTTTGGCGAGGGCGGGGCCGCCGGTGGTGTTGACCCAGATGGAGCCGTCGGGCGAAGCGAGAATCGTGTGAAAGCCTTTGAGCAGGACGCGGGCGTTGGCGCGTTTAGCGGCTTCGGTGGCGACTTTAACGCGGTCGGCTTGCACTTCGTCGTTCGAAATGCCGAGGAGACGCGCCATTTCGCCGGGATGCGGTGTGATGCAGAGAAATTCTGTTTTGCGATCACGCAGTGCGTCGATGTGGCCGGCGAAGGCGTTCAGGCCGTCGGCATCGAGGATGATGGGGTGTGGGACGTTCTTAACGAGATGGCGAATAACGTCTTGCGTTTCGGAGTCGGTGCCGAGGCCCGGGCCAATCGCGAGAACAGTTTTGCCGGGGAGAATATTTTCCAGACGGCCCGAAGCGAGGTTCGAATGAGCGATCGAGCCATGGCTGGTTGAGGCGAGCGATTCGGTCATGTACTCGGGATGAGCCGCGGCGATGATGGGCTGGACGACATCGGGCGAAGCGACGGTGGTGAGGCCAGCACCACTGCAGAGCGAAGCATAGCCCGCGAGCACGGCGGCACCGGATTTTCCGGAGGAGCCACCGATAATGAGGACGTGGCCGAACTTGCCTTTGTGAGAATCGGAGGCGCGGACAAGGGGCAGTGAAGCAAACTCGCGGGCGCCGGCCCAGCGAAGCCTCCCCTTTCCGGTTTCTTCGACAAGGCTGGGAGGTGAACCGATCCATTTGACGTTAATGTGACCGCAGCAAGTCGCGTCGCGCGAAACCAGTTGGCCAATCTTTGGCGCAGTAAACGTGACCGTTTCGTGTGCCTTGAGGATTGAACCCGTGGCGGGTTCGCCGTCTGATGGCAAACCGGATGGAGTGTCCACGGCAAGAATGAAAGGCGGGTTGGGCAGTGTAGCGTCGCCAGAGATACGATTGAGGTGCTGAATCGCTTCGGCGGGAAGACCTGTGACAGGTCCGCGCAATCCGGTTCCGAACACGGCATCGACGATAACATCCGCGACGGCTATTTGGAGACGGGCTTTTTCCCAATCGGTTGCTGTTAGAATTGTGGACAGAAATCCGCCGGATTTCTTCCAGCGTTTTCCATTCTTAAGCGCGTCGCCGCGAAGTTCGCCCAGTTTTCCGAAAAGGAAGACTCGGACATCAACCTTTTGCGCGTCTTTTGTGAGCCGGCGAGCTACGACAAAACCGTCGCCGCCATTGTTTCCTTTTCCACAAAGAACGACGACTCGACGCGAGCGTTCGTACAGCCAGCGGGAGAAGAAATTTGTTATGCGGTCAGCCACGTGGCCGCCGGCATTTTCCATGAGTTGAAGTCCGGAAACGCCGTGGCGTTCGATGGTGAGCCGGTCGACTTCGCGCATTTCGGCTGCTGTGAGTGCTTTCATGGGTGTGGCAAACCCGAGCCGTTAAAGCATCCAGCCGCCGCTGACGTTTACGACCTGGCCGGTGACGTACTCCGCTTCTTCGGACGCAAAAAAAGAAACGGCGGCGGCTACGTCTTCGACCGTCGGCGGACGTCCGATTGGAAAACGTGCATCGCGGATGCGGCGCGCTTCGTCGAGGCTCAATTCTTTTTCGTCGATGCTGGACGGATTGACCACGTTGACCGTGATGCCGTTTTTGGCTTCTTCCAACGCCAGCGAACGCGAGAGGGCGACGACAGCGGCTTTCGCGGAAGCATAGGCGGAAATTTTTGCCTGGCCGAATGCGCGTTCCGCGCCGACTGCGCCCAGATTCACGATGCGGCCCCAGCGGCCTTTGCGCATGTGCGGAAGCGCGGCGCGGCTCATGTAGACGACGCTCATCAAATTGGACGAAAAAATATTTTGCCAGTCGTCGAGCGAACCTTCGGCCAGAGTGCCCCAGCGAAAATCACCGACGTTGTTGACCAGCACATCGAGGCGGCCGAAGCGATCCATGACGGTTTGCAGGAACTGTTCCGCGCCGGTCGGACTGGTAATGTCCGCTTCAATCGCGACGCAATCGGCGCCCGCAGCCTGCAATTGGCGCAAAGCGTTTTGCGCGGCGGATTTATTCGAACGGTAGCCAATGGCCACGCGCGCACCATCGTGAGCGAGCCGCAGCGCGATCCCGCGTCCAATTCCGCGCGTGCCACCCGTCACCAGTGCGACTCGATTGCGCAAAGTCATCCGTTGCCTCTACTCAGGTCTTGCAGAACCAACAGTATATCGCAGGCATTTCGCCGCCACTATTCCATGCGTGCAACGATTACGGTCATATCGTCGGCTTGTTCGGGAGTGCCGGCCCAATCGTCGGCAGCCTGCATCAGCCCGAGCGCCACGGCGCGCGGCGAACTATTATGCAAGCGAATTGCGGCCTCACGAAGGCGATGAATGCCGAACTCTTCGCCATAGACATTTTCCGGCTCGATCAAACCGTCGCTGTAACCGACCAGCATGGCGTTTTTCGGCACGAGATGCTTCCCTTCCTCATACGCGTAATCTTCCACGACGCCGAGCACCATGCCGCCCTCTTCCAGATTGACGGCAGCACCATCGCAAATGCAAAAGGCCGGCAAGTGACCTGCATTCGTGTAGCGAAGAATGCGTGTAGAGCTGTCGTAAATGGCGATGAAGAAGGTCGCGAAGCGGTCGTCGCCGGTGTTCCGCACAAGATGATTGTTCAGTCGCGATACAAGTTCTCCCGTGCTCAAGTCCGCGCTTCCTGGAGCGAGCAATTGGCTGCGCAAAGCCGCCTGCAAACTGGCCATCAACAAGGCCGCGGAAATTCCCTTGCCGGAAATGTCTGCTACTGCAACCGCAAGCTTCGTCGGGCTCAACTGGATGAAATCGTAGTAATCGCCGCTGACCATGCGCGCCGCTTTACAAATGGCTTCGAGATTCACACCCGGCACTATCGGCAACTTCTGCGGAAAGAGCTGGTTCTGCACTTCGCGAGCGATGGAGATTTCATTTTCGAGTTTCTGACGCTGCTTTTGTTCTTCGATGAGGTTGCTGATGGACCCGGTCATCAAGTTGAACGATTCGCCGAGCACGCCAAGCTGATCGCGGCTTTCGATTTTCACGCGATGAGAAAAATCGCCGGTTTGCACGAATTGTGTTGCCTTGTAGAGGCCATCGACCGCAGACGTAATGCGGCGCGTCAGAACCACGCCGGTAATCAGTGCCGCGACCTCCAACAGCAGAAAAATGATCGCAACAACGCCAAGTCCGTACACATAAGACTGCCCGAGGTCTCCGACCGAGGAGAACATCCGCGCGTTCAATTGAGAGGGCCGCGCATGAAAATTGGCGAGAACCGGGTAGGACCGGTCGACCTTGCCATCCTTTCCTTCCCAGACCGCCTCAAAACGGGTCACGCCAAGCACATCGCTGTCCCAGAATCCCTGTGCTGGCTTGAGAGTTCTGCGCCGGTCAAAAATGTTCATCGCGATTTTATATTTGGTAAAGCCAGCCTGATAGGTAATCAGATTGCCTTCGTTTTCCCCCAGGGGCTCCAGAAGCGTGAATCCAACGGGACCAAGGTCGGGAGCGAGAGTTGAAACAAAAGCCGAGGTCACGGGCACGCGCACGTGAACGAAGCGCTCTCCGTGGGGCGTTTTGGCTACGCGGAGGCCAACGACAAACAGCTGCGTTTGAGTTTGCACCAGGCCGGCGAATTCTCGTTTAGACCCATTCGTGACTTTGCCAAGCAACGGCAAGTGATCCTGAAACTCAATGCTTAAACCCGGGAGGTCTTTGTCGAAGACAAGATGTTCCTGTGCTGCGACGATTTTCTCCGCTACTTCCTCGGAGATGCCTGGGGGAATGCTTTCCAGAGCAACGGCGATTTGTTCCGTGCCTGCGTCAACCATCCCGATGCGGCGTTGAATGTCCTGGTAAAGAACGTAGCCGCCTAGTTGTGTGTAGAGCAGGTTTGCGGACAGGAATGTGAGTACAACCGTAAGGAATACCGGCACTAATGCAATGAAAAGATATGCCACGATCAGACGGTTGCGCAGACTCCAAAGGAGTCGAGACCGCCACCAACCGACGAACCGCACCGCCAGATACGCTGCGCAGAGCAGCGCGGCAAATTTCAGGAATCGGTAAAGCCCGCCGGAGAGCCCCAAGGCATAAACTGAAGCGCCCAGAATTGCCACGGCGAAAGCGAAAAGATCGGGGCGGGACAGACGGCGCCAGAATTCCTTCAGTTGGACGCGAAGGGGAGTCATGAACGAAATAGAAAGAATACTTTACCCGAACTCGCGGTTTTCGACGAGTAGACCATTTGCCAAAAAAAAGACCGGGCCTCAGGAAAGGCCCGTTCTTTGAGAACTCAGACTGCTGGCAATGCGTCAGCCCTTTGAGGATTGCTGCACTTTGCTGTGATAGCGGCTGTACGTGAAATAGACAACCAAGCCGATGACGAGCCAGATGATTAGACGTGCCCAGTTGATCCATCCGAGTTTGTACATCATGTAGCCGTTAAAACCGATACCAAGAATGGGAACGATTGGTACCCAAGGTGTGCGAAACGGCCGTGCCTGTTCGGGATTCGTGTTGCGCAGAATCATCACCGCGATACAAACGATAATAAAGGCCAGCAAGGTCCCGATGTTGACCATCTTTCCGATGTCGTCAATCGGGGTCACGCTGCCAACGATCGCGGCGAGCAGACCGACGAGCAGGGTGTTTTTGTAAGGAGTGCGGAACTTCGGATGAATGGCGGCAAAGAATTTCTTTGGAAGCAGCCCATCATTGGCCATCGAGTAAAGCACGCGAGTCTGCCCGAGGAGCATGACCAGCATGACGCTCGTTAATCCGGCCAGCGCGCCGAGCGTGATGATGTGGGACGCCGTGGTCAACCCCCGATCCAAAAACGCGCGGGCAATCGGGGCTTCGATGTTTACTTCTTGCCAAGGCACCATCCCGGTCAAGATTCCTGCGACGGCGATATACAAGAGCGTGCAAATCAGAAGCGAAACGATAATGCCAATGGGGAGATCACGCTGTGGATTTTTAGCTTCCTGCGCCGTGGTGGAAACGGCGTCAAAGCCGATGTAAGCGAAGAAAATGTAGGCTGCGGCTGAGCCAACGCCTGCGAACCCATACGGCGCGAAAGAATGCCAATCGGTGCCCCAATTGGAGGTATGAACGAATTTGCTGCCGAGCGCGATGACGAACAACACGACGGAGACCTTGATGACGACGATCGTCGAGTTAAAGCGCGCGCTTTCTTTGATTCCAATCGCGAGAATCAGAGTGATCAGGAGCGCGATGACGAATGCCGGCAGGTTAAATCCGATTTCGTAGCCGAAAAGATGCGGAGCGTTGACCATGTCGTGGGCGCGTTGCACAAGCTCCGGCGAGTTCGCGACCGTGATGTCCTTTACCTTGTCCAGGAACGCCTGAGTGCCGGGCACGAGATTCGGATCAGCAGCGTGCGCCATCTGGCGCGCGACAATTCCGGACGCGGTACGCAGGCCGGTCCAATGGTCGTACGCAAGCCACAGCGGCATCTTGATATGGAAAATATCGAGCAGTTCGATGAAGTGGTTTGACCAGCCGGAAGAAACGGTGCTGGCGCCCATGGCGTATTCCAACGTCAGGTCCCAACCGATGATCCATGCGAACAACTCCCCCAGCGTGGCGTAGGCGTAGGTGTACGCGCTGCCAGCCAGTGGAATCATCGCGGCAAATTCGGCGTAGCAGAGAGCCGCAAAGGCGCAACCAAGACCAGACACGACGAAAGACAGCATCAGGCCGGGGCCAGCATAGTGCGCGCCGAGGCCGGACAGCACAAAGATGCCGGCGCCGATGACCGCGCCGACGCCGAGCGCCGTCAGTTGAAACGGGCCGAGAGTCCGCTTCAGACTGTGCTCGCCTGCCTCTTTCGCTTCTTCCAGCAAGACGCTCAGAGGCTTCTTTGCAAACAAGGGGTTGCCCATGCAACTCCTCCTTCAAAAAGTGAACTTCACTGTCTATCTGAAATCAGCCAAATTCGATGCCGCCATTGTAGAGGCGGAGGCCTTTCCGCCCTACAAAATAATTCTCAGGCGATGGAACTTTTACGCGACCACCACAGATAAACCGGCACGCCGAGCAAGACGATCACGAGTCCGGGCCAGGCGGTCTGCGTTTGGTACAAAAGCAGCACAAACATGATCGCTACCGCCGCGACGATGTAGAGCAGCGGCAGAACCGGATAACCAAAGGCGCGATAGGGTCGCTCTGCATCTGGCCGATTCTTGCGCAGAACGAAGATGCCAGCGATGGTCAGTACATAGAAAATCAGAACGGCGAAGACGACGTAATTGAGCAAGTCGCTATACAAATTGCCGTAACTGCCGTCGGGTTTTCGCGTTCGCAGCAGAAGCAAAATCACCAGCCAGATGCCTTGGTAGACGAGAGCGGTACCCGGAACGCCGCGCGAGTTCAGCCTGCCGGTGGCGCGGAAGAAGAGTCCGTCCTTGGCCATTGCGTAAGCGACGCGGGAGCCGGCCAGAATCAAGCCGTTGTTACAGCCAAAGGTAGAGATGATGATCGCGACGGCCATGATGACGGCTCCGATCGGCCCCAAAATGGCGTTCAGCGCTGCCGTGGCGACGCGGTCGTCGGGCGCATTTTGAATCTGCGACAGCGGCAGCGCAAAGAGGTAGGCCAAATTCGCCAAGCAATAAAGGACAGTGACGATGATGGTGCCGAATGCCATCGAAAGAGCCACATCGCGCTTCGGGTTTTTCACTTCCGCGGCGGTGAATCCGATGTTGTTCCACGCATCCGAGGAAAAGAGCGAACCGACCTGCGCCACGCCAAACGCAACGAATAGACCGAAAAATCCGCTGGCGGCAGTAACCGTAGGAATCCAACTCTTCAGAAAATTGGCACCGGGCTCAATTGGCTGGGCATTGCGCACCGCCCAAAAGTGAGAAAAATTGTCCGTGATGGCCGCGTGATTGCGCCCCACGAACACGCCGAGAAGAATCAAGCCGATCAGCGATAGCGTCTTCGCGGAAGTGAAAATGTTTTGAATCCATTTGCCGAGCCGGACGCCAAGGGTGTTCAGAAACGTGAGGAGGACAACCATCAGAATGCCAACGAATTGTTGGACGCTCAGGCTCAGCGCGTATTTCGAACCGAGATTGATCGGATGGATGATCCAGGCTTGCGGCGAAATCGACGGAAAGAGAACGCCCAAATACCGCGCAAAACCAATGGCGACGGCGGCGATCGTTCCCGTTTGAATGACAAGGAAGAGCGTCCACCCGTACAAGAATCCCCAAAGAGGCGAATACGCCTCGCGCAAATAGACGTACTGCCCGCCGGCACGCGGAAACAGCGCGGCGAGCTCACCATAGGAAAGCGCGGCCGCGATCGTTAGGAATCCCGTGATAATCCATGCGAACAGCACACCCGCCGCGGAGCCGGTTTGCCGTGAAATGTCCGCCGCGACAATGAAAATTCCAGAGCCGATCATCGAGCCGACGACGATCATCGTCCCATCAAACAAGCCGAACGCGCGAACGAAGCCCGGCTCTTCCCTGCCCGATTCTTGCGCCGCGCGCGATTCGAATTCAGTCATAGACTGTTCGCCTCACTGTTTTGCCCCGCCGCGATTTGCAGAATGGGTCGACGGCTCCAGCAGATCCATGAACTCTCGCGCGCGCTTCCGCGGGTCCGGCGCTCGCAAAATATCGCTAATGACCGCGACGGAATCGGCGCCTGCCTCAAGGACTTCTTTCGCCCGTTCGAGCGTTATACCGCCAATCGCAACGATCGGCTTCGCCGTAAGCTTGCGCGCTTCCCGAATCATAGCCGTCCCAACGACGGGATCGGGATTTGCTTTGGAGATTGTTGCAAATATGGGACCCAGCGCGATGTAGTCCGCGTCAGTCGCTGCAGCGGCGCGGAACTGCTCGAGATTATGCGTGGAAATGCCGATCCACTTTCCGGGACCTAGCACCGCACGCGACTCCGGAACCGGCAAGTCGTGCTGGCCGATATGCACGCCACTCGCACCTGCGAGATACGCGACATCCGGCCTGTCGTTAACAAAGAAAGTTGCTCCGGCGGGTATGAGCTCTGCCGCCAGCACGGACGACGCCTGCAGGAGTTCGCGCGAAGAGCCGCGCTTGTTGCGGTACTGAAACAAGCGCACACCGGCATCCAGCAGTTTTTTCGCGACGACAGATTCCGAAGTGGTGAGCAATGCTGCGTCTAATATCACGTAAAGCGGCGGCAGCACAAGGCTCATAGGCGGTTATTTTCCGTTGCTCGCAAGGAACCGCTCGATGAAGTGCGTGTCAATCTTTCCGGCGGCAAAATCCGGATCGGCGAGAATACGCCGGTGCAAAGGAATCGAAGTCTTGATGCCTTCGATGACGAACATTTCCAGCGCGCGCTTCATGCGGCCGATTGCTTCCGCGCGGTCGCGGCCCTTCACAATTAGTTTCGCAATCATTGAGTCGTAGTAAGGCGGAATGACGGCGTCTGCATAAGCCGCCGAGTCCACGCGCACGCCGGTTCCGCCCGGCGCCTGAAAGGTCGTGATGCGTCCGGCGGACGGCACAAATGTCACAGGGTCTTCGGCGTTAATGCGGCACTCGATCGCGTGGCCGGAAAAAAAGATTTCGCCCGCCGCGTCTTCCATTTTTTCGCCTGCGGCAATGCGAATCTGCGCCTTGATCAGGTCTACGTTGGTGATCAGCTCCGTCACCGGGTGTTCCACCTGAATGCGCGTGTTCATTTCGATGAAGTAGATCTCGCCGCTCTGGTCCATCAAGAATTCGACGGTTCCCGCGTTCGTGTAACCGATTTTTTCCAGCGCTTTGACGACCTTCGCGCCCAACTCTTTGCGCCGCTTCGGATCGATGCCCGGTGAAGGCGACTCTTCGATCAGTTTCTGGTGGCGCCGTTGAATACTGCACTCGCGCTCGCCGAGGTGAATGACTTTTCCGTGTTGATCGCCCAGCACTTGAAACTCAATGTGCCTCGGATGCTCGAGGAATCGCTCTGCGTACACGTCCGGCGTGCCAAATGCTTGCTGCGCCTCACTCCGCGCGGTTTCATATGCGGTAAGCAATTCTTCCTGCTTCTTCACGACCCGCATCCCACGACCGCCACCGCCTGCGACCGCTTTCAGAATCAGAGGATAGCCGATCTTGGCTGCCTCCTTCGCAAGCTGCTCTTCTCCTTCGATCGAACCGTCGCTACCTGGAATTGTGGGCAAGCCCGCTGCTTTCACTTCACGGCGTGCGCGGTCTTTCTCTCCCATGATTTCGATAATTTCTGGCCGCGGCCCAATAAAGGTGATTTCGCTCGCCTCGCAGACTTTGGCGAAGTTCGCATTTTCTGAAAGGAATCCGTATCCAGGATGGATCGCGTCGACGTTGGTGATTTCCGCCGCGCTGATGACCTGCGGAATATTCAAATAGCTCTCGCTGCTGCGGGCCGGGCCGATGCAAACGGCTTCATCCGCGAACCGTACGTGCAAAGAATTGCGGTCCGCCTCGGAATATACCGCCACCGTGCCGATGCCCAGTTCTTTGCAGGCGCAAATCACGCGCAGGGCAATTTCCCCGCGATTGGCTACCAGAATCTTCTTGAACATAGAGTTTGGAGACGCCTACTTCTTTCGGCTCGGGCGGATGCCGAATAGCGGCTGCCCATATTCGACTGGCTGGCCGTTGTCCGCAAAAACGCGCAACACTTCGCCGCTTACATCGGATTCAATTTCGTTCATCAGTTTCATCGCTTCGACGATGCAAAGGGTCTGACCGGTATCGACATGGCCGCCAATCTTGACGAACGGCTCCGCTCCCGGGCTCGGTGAACCGTAGAACGTCCCGACGATCGGCGACTTCACGAGATGCAGGTCTTCCGAAGTGCGAGCCTCGGTGGCAGGCACAGTTGGTGCAGCCGGTGCGGAAGCCGAAGACGGCGCGCCCGCAACAATAATTTCAGGGGCCGCTACCGCGCGCGGCGCGCTATAGACGACGTTCGCCGACGGCTTTCTGATTCGAATGCGCAGATCGCCTCGGGAATACTCGAATTCCTCGAGGTTATGCTCCGACATAGTCCGGAGGATTTGCTCGATCTGCTCCAATTCCGGAGTTGCGGCTTGCTTGGGTGCTGCTGACTTCGAAGGATTTTTGCGTTTCATGCCTATTTAGGTGTCAAAGCTCGATGAAATCCCGCGGAGAGCGGGTCAAGATTTCACTTCGATCCTCATGAACTGCAACGTCGTCTTCGATCCGAATTCCTCCAACTCCCGGTACATATACGCCTGGCTCGATCGTGATAACCATTCCCGGTTCGAGCCGCGCCTTTTGGCCGCGTGCTACCCGAGGGTCCTCATGAACTTCCAGACCCAGCCCATGCCCCGTACTGTGCACAAAGAACTGGTCCAGCTTGTATTTCACCAGGGTGGAACGGGCGGCTTCGTCTACTTCCCCCGCGGTTACCCCCGACCGAACCGCCGCGATGGCTGCCGATTGTGCTTCCAGGACGGCTTTATACCACTCCTTGACCCGTTTGGGAGCAGTTCCTACAAAGACCGTCCGTGTAATGTCGCTGCAATAGTGGCCGAGTATAGCACCCAGGTCCAGCACGACCAACTCATTTTTCCCCAGTCGCTTGGCTGTGGGCCGTGCGTGGGGCAGTGCGGCACGCTCGCCGAACGCCACAATCGATTCGAACGCAGGGCCTGACGCGCCCCGCCGCCGCATCTGAAATTCAATCTCCGCGGCGACTTCCAATTCTCTCACACCCGGCTTCAACAGCCCAATCGCGTGGCGCACGACCTCGTCCGCAAGACTGGCCGCCTTTCGCATTTGCGCCAGTTCCTGCGGGTCTTTGCGCATCCGAAGGCCCGCGACAACCCCTGCGACCGGTTTGAGCGTGCAACGGCTCCCCGCCGCTTTTCGAACTGCCCTGTGCTGCGCAACAGTGAGTTGCGATGGGTCGAAACCCGCGCGCCGCACTCGCGCGCCCTGCAAGTATTCGCCGACAGCCGTGTACAGTCCCGTCTTGTGCTGCACGATTCGCGCGCCGGAGGTCTCGTCCTTGGCATGTGTCACAAACCGTCCGTCGGTTATCAGCGTCCGCCTGCCGCCCTCCGCTATCAGGGCCCCGGCCTCGCCTGTAAATCCAGTCAGGTAATACCAGTCGTGCGGCTGGGTCACCACCAGCGCCTCAACGCCGAGTGCGGCGATGGCTTGCTTCAATGCTATAAGTCGTTTTGAAAATGGCTGGCTCATAAAAAAACCGAGGAGGCTTTCGCCTCCTCGATTGTAGAGAATTTCAACTTTTTTGTCTGGTTCGCGGACCGCTTTCCCAAAAATTATCCGGGAAGGATGCGCGGCGTCAGGAAGAACAGCAGTTCCTGAGACTGGTTGTTGACGTTTGTCCGCCTGAAGAGATGGCCGATCACCGGGAGGCTGCCCACGATCGGAACCTGCGTCACATCGACACGCTGCGAAGAGATGATGATGCCGCCGATAACGACGGTCCCGCCGTCATCAACGAGAACCTTCGTCTCCGCAGACTGCGTGTCGAGTGCAGGTGTACCCTGCACGCGGGGAATACCTTGATCGATCTGGGTATTTTCGACGAGCACATCCATGAACACCGTGCCGTCCGCGGTAATCTGCGGAGTCACTTCGAGTTTCAGCACCGCGTCGATGAATGTAATCGAAATCGTGTTGTTGATCGTGGTCTGAATCGGAATCTTCGTACCTTGCTTCACCACGGCCTTTTCGTTGTTCTGCGTCACGACCCGCGGCTTCGAGAGCAACTTACCAACTCCGCGCGCCTCAGCTGCGGTGATGAAGAAGTCCACCGCGAAGTTCGGCGAACGGTGCGAGAAGCCCAGACCGCTCGTCGGTACGCCAGCGCCGAGGCTGACGGCAAGAGGCAAGCCAGTGGCACCGGTGGTTCCGGAATCGCTCACGACCGGACCCGTCGGAATCGACCCACCGGTCGAGACATTGCTGCTGCCGCCCTGACCGCCGAAAAACAGGCTGCGGCCATGCGTCGTGGAACCGGAGAACCCGAGTTCCGTGCCAATGTCCTGTGCAAACGAACGCGACGCCGAGACAACGCGCGCTTCGATTTCCACCTGCTGGGACTTGCGATCCAGCTGGTGCAGGAGGTTGTCAATCACCGGGATTACGCTCGGAATATCGCGAATGATCAGTTGATTCGAACGCTCATCGGCGAGGATTTCGCCGCGCCCGGTCAGAAATTTCTTCAAAGTTGTGGTCAGCGAGCTGGCTTTGGTGTAGCTCAAAACTCGGGTGACGGTCACTGGCGGAATGGCATCCGACTGCGCCTTCTCCAGGTCGCGTACGGACAGCGCTTCTCTTTTCAATGTGTCCTGCGTCGCGATGCGAAGCACGTTCCCGTTGAGCTGCTTGTCCAAGCCGTTGTTCTGCAACACGATATCGAGCGCCTGATCCCACGGCACTTCATCGAGAACGATCGTCAGAGAACCCTTCACGGCCGGATCCAGCACAACGTTCAATCCGCTGATTTCGTGAATCAGGCGGAAGAAGTCGCGCAGGTCCACATCCTTCAGGTTCACCGAGATTGGCTCGCCGGTGTACTTCGCCGGAGCCATCTGCGTGCTCACAGCTCCCGCAACCGTCGAAGCAGCCGCGTTGGCCTGCTGCGCCGCTTGCTGAGCCGCCGTCCCATCGGGACGCGCCGGTTCCCGCTTGTCCGCATACGATGCCAGGACGACTGAGGGCTGGGTCAGTTCGCTGGGCAATGCGAAGCGAGGAGCGGAAACTTGCACGTTCTTCGATTTCGGGGTAACCGCGCGGGGAGCTACGGCTGCGTATTTGAAATTCGCGGGAGTCGCCTGCACGTTCGACGTTGCCGTCGTTGCTCCCAAATTCGCTGGCGTTGCCGGCTGCGCATCAAACAGCACGACCAGCGCATTCCCATCGCGGGCGATCTGATAAGGAGTCGTCTCCGATAGATCGATTACCACGCGAACGACGTCCGGACGATATTGTCCGAGCCGTACGCCGCGCACCGGCGCCGAGACGCCCGGAATCATCGTCTTCTGCACCGCAAGCCGAGTCCCGGCAAAGTCCAGCACCAGCCGATCGGGGTTCTGCATCCGCGCCATGCGTGCGTCGAGGCGGCCTTCGCCTTCCACGCGAACGCTGCTGCGTTGCGCTCCCTGCGTGATCGCCACGCTCGAGATCACCGAAGCGGTCGCCGTTGGTCCGGCGGGCTCCTGCGTCTGGGCCAGCGTCGGCAACGAAGTAAACGCCACGCTTGCGAGGATCAGGCAGCCATTTCGTAGGGCCGGCCAATTCGTAATCATTGCTGTTCTCCTGCAACGGAATAAATTCTTTTATTTACTTGCCGCTCGACAGGCTTGCCGAACGCGTCCTTACCTTCTTCATGGAACGTAACGCCATCCATGGAAATCTTTTCCACCGCTCCGTCGTACAGCTTGTCGCCTTCGCGCAGGAAATAAGTGCGCGATTGCGGATTCGTAACAACGGCGATCATGCCAGTATTCGCCTTCACAATTCCGTCCACGCGCAATGTCGCAACCTGCAATCCAGCCTTGCCTGGTGGCAAATTCTTCGCTGCATTGGCGGCCGCTTGCTGACGGCTGACCAGTGACTCGAAAGGATCTCTGCGCGCCACTTTCGCCGCATCCGCTGTTTCCGCCGGCTTCTCAACCGCCGTCCGTGTCGGTGCAACGGGTTTCTTCGTGGGCTTTGGAACAGCTGAAGCTGCCGGTTTCTGCGCAGCCGGTTTCGGAGTCGTCGCCGCGGGCGTCATCGGTTTCGGTGCTGGCTTTGTAGCCGGCGCGGCAGGCTTCTGCTGCGCCACCGTCGACGCCACCGGTTTGGCCACTGTTGCCGCAGGCTTTTGTGCCGGCGCTGCGGCCGGCTTGGTAGCTGGCTGCGTTGCCGGTTTCTGCGGCGTCTGGGCCGCGGGTTTTGTCTGCGCGTTCAACCCGGTTGCGGTTGCCGCGAGGAGGAACCCAACGATAATGGTCATTGCTGGACGCATAATTCGCTCATTCCCGCTCAGGGTTTCCCAGCCGGCTTCGCGGACGCCGAACTACCCGCATCTGCTGGCTTGGTGAAATAAGTTGTTGCCGTAAAAGTGCCCGCGACGGTCGTTCCCGGCTTCAAGGGATACTTCGTTCCCTTGTTCGAGTCGGGATCGTTGAACTGCAAGTCGCCGACGTTGATGATGCGCGAAAGCCGGCTCAACCGTCCGAAGAAATCGAGAATATTGAAGTAAGGTCCGTCCACCTGAACTTCGAACGGCATCTCAAAGTAGTTGTTGTCCTTGGAAGCCACCGTCAAAGCTTTCAGCCGCCGCAGTTCCACATTCGAAGCGCTCGCTGCGCCCTGCAACAAGCGGATAAACTCGTCGGTCTCTTTTTCTTCCGGAACAATCGTCTTTAGCGTATCCAGCTGCTTGCTCAGCGCATCCATCTGCGTCTTCAATTCGCTGTAGCGCTGCTTGTACACCGAAAGTTGCTGCACTTCCTGGTTCAGTTGCGACCGTTCCTGCACAGCTTTGTCCACCTGCTCGCGTTCTTGCGCAACCGGAGAAAACGGCAGATAAAGACCGACGAGCACCAACACAACTGCGATCGTCGCCGCTACCAGGCCCTGCATAATCACTGACATGTCGCGAAACGGATTTGCCATGGCGCTGCCCCCTTATCCTTTCTTCGCCGGTGCAGCGGTGGATTGCGCGGGAGCATTCGCCGGCTTGGCTTGCCCCGCACCCGGGCCCGTCGGAGCGATTTCCGCGTTCAGCTTGAAAGTAAAGGTCTGAATGACGCCGCCCTTTTCGTCCTGCTTCGATTCTTCAATTTCAACTTTTTGGAAATAACCGGAACGCTTCATCGCGGTAATGAAGTTCGCGACGGAATTGATGGAAGCGCTCGCGCCCTGCACGTTCAGCGTATTGCCCTTGCGCGAAAGATCCGTCAGCCACAAATTTTCGGTGCGAGAAACCGTGTTCGCGACCATGTCCAGCAGTTCCTGGCCGCCCGTGCGATCCCTCTGCAGCTTTTCGATCGTGTCGACGCGCACTTGCAACAGCTTCTTCTGCCGGTCGAACTCTTCCACCTGCGATTTGATCTGCTGCAATTCCGCTTTCTGTGCCTTCAACTGCTTGATGCGGTCGTTTTCCGCGCTCAACTGCTTCTGCGATGTGAAGTAAAAGAACGCCAGCATCAGGCCGCCCAGCACCAGACCCGCGCCTATGAAAACCACCGGCAACGCCGCTCCGGTGTCCACCGGGCGCCGCGCCGCTTTCGGTCTTGCTTGTCCTAAAAGGTTTATGCGGATCATGGCTAGTCAAAGCTCCTCAGAGCCAGGCCCACCGCAATCGCCAGCCGCGGTGCCATATCGCGGATCTGGGTCTCACTGTGCTTGCCCGGGTTGATCAGCACCTTACGAAACGGATTCAGCTCTTCCACCGGCATCGCGAACTCCTCGCGCAACAGGTCAACTAGACCCGGTACGCGCGCCGTGCCACCTGCGACAACGATGCGCTGGATGTTTTCCCCGCTCGCCGTTGCCCGGAAGAAGTCGAAGGTTTTCTGAATTTCGAGCGTCAATATATCTGAAACGCTCCGCAAAATCTGCTGTCTTTGTTCGTCGGTGACGCTGGGAAGCGTTTCGCCCTTTTTCAGGCGCTCCGCGTCCTCGAAGCTCAAATCCAATTCCTTCTGCAGCGCGTCCGTGTATTGGTTGCCGCCCACGCTGACGTCGCGCGTAAACAGCGGAATCCCGCCTCGAACGATGTTGATGTTCATGACGCTCGCGCCGATATTCAGCAGCGCAACCGTCTGGCCTGCATCCGGTTCGTAGTTCACTTCGAAGCAGTTCTGCAAACCGAACGCATCAATGTCCACGACCACCGGCGTCTTGCCCGCCTGCGCCAGCACGTTCGTATGATTCAGAATCTTGTCTTTCTTCACAGCCACCAGCAGGACGTCCATCTGCGCGTCCATCGATTCAAGCAACTGATAGCTCAGGTTCACGTCCGCGATGTCGAACGGAATGTGCTGGCTCGCCTCGGAAGGAATTCGGTCATACAACTCTTCTTCGGACATCAGCGGCAGAGGAACCCGCTTCACGATCACTGAGTGCCCGGAAACCGAAGTCGCGACGTTCTTCGTCTTGATGTGCTCGTTGTCGAAGATTCGGCTGATCGCGTTCGCAACCTGTGGCGCGTCCATGATGGCGCCGTCCACGACCGTATCCTGGGCCAGCGATTCCATGCCGAAGCTCACCAGCTCGTAGCCGGCTTTCGTCGCTTTCAGTTCGACTGCTTTAATCGAACTCGAACCGATGTCGAGCCCGACCAGCTGTCTGCTTTTTTTGCCGCCTAGTAACCCCATATCGCAGCCCCTTTAGAACCAATCCTTCTAAACCGCAAATTAACGCCGACGCGCGTGTACCTGACTCATCTTGCGTTCCATCCAACGGTCCAGGATCGTCTTCCGAAGTTTCCAACGATTTCCGAGTTTGAACGCGGGTATTTCGCCCTCCGTGATGTAACGGTACAGGGTATCCGGGGAGATCCCCAGATATTGCGACGCCTGTCGTACGTTCATCACTTCGCGCGATTCACTCACGAGGTACGCCACCCTGGCGCCCGAACAGACGCCAAATTTACTTCAACCACTTCGTCACTCCGCCTTGCGCCGCGAACTTCGCGGAGTGCTGCCCGTGAAAAGGTTTATGACATCCGCAAGCCTCTAGCGTCAAGCGGTTCTCGACCGAAGTTGCCCTATTTGCACCTGCAGTTTCCGGTAGTTCTCGGGTTTTACCGGCAGTCCACTCTACCCCTAGATATTGACTGTCGCCTGATATACAACTAATTGTGGTTTTGACCGAAAACCACCCTGTCCCAAAGGACGGTTATCCTTTGCTCTCACTACCTTTCTCTTCGTACGCTTCGCCCGCACCTCTGCATTTGCTTCCGTACTGCTAAGCGGCCAGCGTATACTTCCGCCGCGCACTTCACTTCGTCGAGGGAACCATGGCGTCATTTCGCAAAACTCTTGTACCGGTATTACTATTCGTTTTTTGTTTCGTGATTGCAGCACCCGCAGTCGCCCCCAAGCTCGACCCGCCGGGCTACGCCTTCATCGCCAACCAATACGAGCACACCGCCGTCCTCGTTGATCTCAACACCAAATCCCCTGTCGCCCGCATCGAGGTCGGCGTCAACGGCCACGAAGTCGTCGTCGACCCAGAAGGTCATTTCGGCTACGTCCCGATTTACGGCAATTCCGGAGTGGGCAAACCCGGCACCGACGGCGACCGCATTGACATCATTGATCTCAAAGAGCGCAAGACTGCCGGTAGCATTCTCCTCGGCAAACCAGTGCGACCGCATTGCGCGCGATTTGGCCCAGATGGATTGCTCTACGTCAGCGCCGAACTTGCCCAGGCGATCTACGTCATCGATGTCAAGGCGAAGAAGGTCGTCGGCGAAATTCCCACCGGCGCCATGGAATCTCACATGTTTGTGCTATCTCCCGATGGCAAGCGCGCCTACACCTCGAACGTCCACGCCGGCAGCGTCAGCGTCCTCGACCTCCAAAAACGGTCGCTCATCACCGTCATTCCCGTTTCCAGCATCGTGCAGCGCATCTCCATCACGGCCGACGGCAAGCGAGTCTTCACCCATGACCAGGCCGAGCCGCGCATCGCCGTCATCGACACCGCCACCAACAAAATCTCAGGGTGGATCGCTCTGCCCGCAACTGTCTATTCCTCCGCGCCTCTGCCGGACGGCCACACCATGGTCGCCTCTTCCCCTTCCGGCAAACTTTTTTCAATTGATTTGGATAACCTGAAACAGATCGGCGAGTCCGACGCCTGTCAGGCACTCGGCGAGCTGGCGCTAACTTCAGACGGCAATCGCGCATTGCTGACGTGCCCGGCCACCGGACAACTTCTTACCTACAATGCACACAGTGGCAAGCCCGACCCCGAAATCGCGCTCACAAAAGGTATCGACGGCATCCAGTGGTTTGCCGCTGTAAAGTAGGCCGCCGGGATTGTCTAACAAGGAGCTGCCTTGCCCGAACCTAAAACAAAGAAAACTGAAAAGTCAGCCGCCTCCTTTTTCGCTTCCATAAAAGACCCGCAAGTCCGCAAGGATTGCAAAACAATTTCCGCCATGATGCAGGCAGCCACCAATGAAAAACCGGTGATGTGGGGCTCTAGCATCGTCGGGTTCGGCCACCATCGCAGCATCTATGCGAGTGGCAAGGAATCGAATTGGATGCTCATCGCCTTTTCTCCGCGCAAGCAAAACATCGTTCTCTATCTGATGATTGGCAATAACAGGCAGGAACACCTTCTCGCAAAACTCGGGAAGCACACCATCGGCAAGGGCTGTCTTTATCTGAAGCGGCTTTCCGACATCCATCTTCCAACTTTGAAAAAATTAGTCGCCGCCGCCGTGAAAGAGCGCAAGAAAACCGACCTTTCTTCAAAGAAAAATTAGCTCCGCGCCGATTGCGCGACTGCGCTTAACTACAAACCCAACCCCTTCCACATCCCTGCTACACGAGCCTTCGTCTCTTCGTCCATCAAAATCTCATCCGGCCACGGCCGCTCAAATCCTTCGCTCTTCCATTTTCGTGTCGCGTCTATTCCCATCTTTGAACCAAAATCCTGAAGCCGTGAAGCATGGTCCAGCGTGTCGGTCGGCCCGAACGTAAACTGCACGTCCCGCTCCGGGTCCAGCGCACACAGCGCCTTCCACACCACTTCGCTGTAGTTGTGCACATCCACGTCGTGATCCACCACCACAATCACTTTCGTAAACATCGCCTGCCCCAGCGACCAAATCGCGTTCATGACTTTCCGCGCGTGCCCCGGATACGACTTTCGAATCGCCACAATCATCAGATTGTGAAAAATCCCCTCCGCCGGCATCGCCACATCCACAATTTCCGGATACTGCATCTTCATCACCGGCAAAAATACGCGCTCCACCGCATACCCCATATAAAAATCTTCCTGAGGCGGCGGCCCAACCACCGTCGTCAAATAAATCGGATCCTTCTTGTGCGTCACGCATTCAATGTGAAATACGGGAAACTCGCCTTCGAGCGAATAAAATCCCGTGTGATCGCCAAACGGCCCTTCCGTCCGCATCTCGTTCAAATTCACATACCCTTCCAGCACAATCTCCGCGTTCGCCGGCACTTCCAGCTCATTCGTTTCGCACGCCACCATTTCCACCGGCTCGCGCCGCAGAAATCCCGCGAACATCATTTCATCCAGGTCCGGCGGAATCGGCAACATTCCCGCCAGCGCCGTCGCGGGATCCGCGCCGATCGCCACGCTCACCGGAATTCTTCCTTCCGGATTTTTCTCTCGCGCGCGACGAAAATGTTCCGCTCCATGCTTCTGCGTCTGCCAATGCATTCCCGTCGTCCGCTCGTCATATACCTGCATGCGGTACATCCCGACGTTTCGCTTACCCGTCTCTGGATTTTTCGTGAACACCAGCGGAAACGTTATGAATCGTCCGCCGTCCTGCGGCCAGGTTTTCAATATCGGAAAATCAAAAAGATTTACGTCGCTGCCCTTGTGGATCACTTCTTTGCAGTCGCCGTCCTTCACGCTCTTTGGAAAAAACGATCCAAGCTCCGCCAGCTTCGGCAACATCTTGATTTTATCGAACAACCCTTGTGGCGACTTCGTATCCAAAAATCCGCGAATCCGCGCCGCCACCTCGTCCAGCGCTTCCACTTCGAACGCCATCGCCATCCGCTTCACGCTGCCAAACGTATTCACCAGCACCGGGTATCGCGATCCCTTCGCCTTTTCAAAAAGCAGCGCCGGTCCAACACTTTTCTCCGCGCGCCTCGTATCCCGCGCAACACGCTGCACCACTTCCGAAATCTCCAGCACCGGATCCACTTCCGCCGTAATCCGCTTCAATTCCCCGGCCTTTTCCAACGCCTTCACAAACTCCCGCAAATCCCGATACGCCACTTCTTCCTCCTGGAATTCACTCGAACGGCGGGCGCCCTTCGCTCAAACTCTAACACGAACGCTCTTCCCCAAACGCTCGTTGGCCAAGCATGAAAAAGCCTTCGACCGCTTCACCGCCGAAGGCTCTTTCGAATCGTTCAACCGCTCCGTATTTTTCGCTCATCACTTACGTAATATGCGCCCCCTGCGTCTCCACATACACCGTGTACAACGACTGGCTCGCCGCCATAAATAACCTGTTCCGCTTCCGTCCGCCAAAACACAAGTTCGCGCAAATCTCCGGCAACAAAATCATTCCAATCCGCTCGCCGCTTGGCGCAAAAATGTGCACCCCGTCATATCCGGGCCCCACCCAACCCGCCCCGACCCACAAATTCCCGTCCACGTCCGCGCGAATCCCATCCGCAAAGCCCGCGCCCTTCCCCGCCAACTCCATCGAAATCGCCGTCTTGCCATTCTTCAATTTTTTTCCGTCCACCAAATCAAATCCCTTCACGATCTTCGGCGCCTCCGGATAATGCGACGCGCCTGTGTCGCAGATGTAGACCTTCTTGTAGTCCGGCGAAAAACAAATCCCATTCGGTTTGTACATCTCGTCTTCCACTTTTTCCACCGCACCGGTCTTCCCATCAATCCGGTACACCGCTTCCTTCAGTAACAATTCGCCTTTGTTCCCTTCGTAATTTCCCAGCGTTCCGTATCCCGGATCCGTAAACCAAATATCTCCCTCCGGATGCACCACGATGTCATTCGGCGCGTTGTACTGTTTCCCCTGAAATTTATCCGTCAGCACCGTCACGCTTCCATCATGTTCATAACGCACCACACGCCGCGTCCCGTGCTCGCAGGTCACTTGCCGTCCCTGAAAATCAAACGTGTTCCCGTTCGCATTGTTCGAAGGATTCCGAAACGTGCTCACGTGCCCGTCTTCTTCCAGCCAACGCATCTGCCGGTCGTTCGGAATGTCGCTGAACACCAAATATTTCCCCTGACCATTCCATGCCGGCCCTTCCGCCCACAACATTCCCGTATACAAACGGTGGATCGACGTCCCTCCCAACTTGTATTTCGCGAATCGCTTGTCCAGCACCACGATGTCCGCATCCGGGTACCGCACCGGATTTTGCTCGCTCCAATCCCGCTGCGCCTGTTGCCCATCTGCAGCCGCTCTCGACGCAATCGCCGGCGCCATCGCAGCCGCCCCAAGCGCCTTCTTCACAAATTCTCTCCGGTTCGTCATTGCACACCTCTTCTCCCTGCTTCTTCCGCGCGCGACTCTAACACACCCGGGCCGTCCCAACGTCCAGTTAGTACCAGCAACGATCTGTCCTCGCGTTCCATAGCCTCCCGCAATCGCTTCCCGCAAATTGGAAAACGCTCGCGTTCGCGATTCTGAACAAAAGGAGTCCCTCCATGAACAATTCGTCTTGGTATTGGCCCGATGTCAGCAACGTTGACGAAGCAAAAAAGGCCTGCCGCGTCGCCATGTGGTGCGCGATCGTCGTCGCGAGCGTCACTTCCCTCTTCTCCGTCCTTGCCATGGCCGGCACCAAAATCGGCAATCTTCCAATCGACGGTTCCGCCCTCTTCGACGCCGCCTTGTTCGCAGGCATCGCTTTCGGTCTTTCTCGCTTTTCCCGTTTCGCTGGAGTCGCCGGCTTTGCTCTTTTCCTTCTCGAACGAATTTTCATGATCGCCAAGGGCGGCCCCGCAGCCGGCGGCCTCTTCATGGGCATCTTTTTGCTCCTCGGATTCCTCCACGGCATGCGCGGCGCTTTCGCCTACCACAAGCTGCAATCGCAAACGCAGCCTCAGCCCCTTGGGCCAGTCGCCGCTCCTCCGCCCTTCTCCTGAGGCATCTCTTCACGTTCGCCGACGTCGTTGTTTTTGAAGTTGTAGGGGCCGCTTTCCGAAGCGGCCCTCTTCGATCGATCCTTCGCGCGCAACCTGTTGATGCGTCCTCTCGTCTCCCCTTGCGGCTCCCCATCGCGCAACATACAATCCTCCCAACTTCCGGGAGGCAATCCATGAAGACTCTTCTCTCCGCAGCTCTACTCCTCTTCGCCGCGCCCGCACTCTTCGCCCAAGGCGCGCCACCCCAAGGCTCCGCCAACAAGCCCTACGCCATGGAGTACTACTACAAAGTTCAATGGGGCCATCAGCAGGAATTCCTGAATCTCTTCCTCAAAAACCACTATCCGCTCCTTCAGGAGCGCGTCAAAACCGGAGATTTCCTCTCCGTCAAAATCGAGACTCCCGCCAATCACATGACCGAAGATTCTCGCTGGGATTACCGCGTCACCATCACTTTCAAAAACTCCACCGTCGCCACCACCGCGAATCCCGCTGAAGAAGAAACCATGAAAAAACTCTTCCCCGATCAGGCCGCTTATCAACAGGAAGAAAAGCGCCGCTTCGAAATCCTTCTCGCCCACTGGGATATTCCCGTCACCAACATCACTCCCTCTCCCAAGTAGCTCGAACCAGCTTCCTCCGTCCACGTAGGGCCGGGACTTTAGTCCGGCCTCTTCGATGTTGGCTGCATCCTCCGCTTCTCCGACGTCGTCTTTGCAGGGCCGGCTTTGTAGGGCCGGCTTTCTGAAGCCGGCCACTCTCTCACCAACGCGCCCTCAATCCGGATACTCCGTGCCCGGCTTAACAATCCGAATACGATGATCGTGGAAGGTTGCCAAACCATCGGCCAATTTCACTTCAGGCATATGGCACGTCGAGCAGTCGTTATTTTGAACTGGACAGGCGGGGGCAGTCGCTCCGCTTTTCGCGGCAGCCGCTGCTCCTTTCAATTTGTGGCACGCCAGACATTTCCCATCGTAAGCCGCCGCGTCCGTAACCAAATCTTTGTGCGGGTCGTGGCAAGCGATGCAGCTGACGCGCGGATCGGTTCCGCGGAAGCACTTGCTGCTCGCCAACCGGTACGGCTGAAAGCGCACGTTCAGTTCGCCGCGCCACGGTCCGCGAATGACCTTCTCCCAACTGCGATGGCACTGCCCGCAAAAATTTGCCAAATCCTCAGCCGAGAGTTTCCCCAAGTCGGGCGGCGCCGTTTCCGCAGCTTGACCCGAAAGCCCGGACAGCATGTGCGCACTTGCTCCCGCGTGACAATGTTCGCAGGTAACGCCGGGTTCCAGCGTATCGAGCGTCAGCCATTGTCCATCCGTCACGGCGCCGGTCGAGTGGCAGCCGAAGCACGCTGCCGGCTCGTTCGGTGCCAGCCTTCTCCCCGCTGCCTGCTCGAGCGTTTTCGGACTGATATTCGAATCGCCGATCGTGATTCCGAGCCCGCCGGCCGAAGGATAGTAACTGACGAGACTCTCGTAGTAGACGCCGTCGCGCTCCAACACCCAGGTCTGCGCCCCGTTGCCAAAGCTCCAGCGAATCGCAAGCGATACCGTCCGTGTGCCGTCGCTTACGGAATACGTGCTCTGACCATCCTTGGTCTCAACGACGTAGCTGTAACCGTTATTCTGAAATGTCAGTCTGGGATGTGCACCGAGCACGGAATTCGAGCCCGGCAGCTGCAGCGCGCGCCCCATGGAAGTCCGCGGTTGTGTTTGTGACTGAGCGCGATGGCAACTCGCACAACCCGCGGCAAAACCCTGCGGATGCTCTTGCCCGGCCAGGACACTGCCTGCTCCGAGCAGAAAAACCAGGCTTGCTGTGAATTGACTAAGGATTCGCAGCGTCATGCCGGGTCATTTGCAGGCATAGCGCTCGTTCCCGGCGCGCTTCTTCATCACGCCCGGACTTCGAGTACGCCTTTGCCAATGCGATATGCAGCTCAAGATTGTCGGGCTCCCGCTTGATTCCGCGCTCTAAATGTTCGATGCCCGCGGCTTCATTTCCCGTGTCCAGCAGTGCCCGGCCGAGCATAAGCTCCGACACTGCGCTTTCGGGCCGCGCTTGGGCGATGCGTCTTGCATAAGGTAGCGCTTCGTCTGCTCGGTTTTCCATCAGAAGTGACCATACAAAACTACTCAGGGCATCTGCGTTATCGGGCGCAACCTCCAACTCCTTCTTGAATTGCGGCGCCGCTGCCTCGGGACCGAACGCCAGAAGCAAAATGCCGTAGTGATAATGCGCGTTCCGCGCCTTGGGAAATCGCTCGAACAAATTGTTAAACGCCTGCTGCGCAGCCCTTTGATCCCCTTCCATGAATCTGTACGTAGCCTCGCCCGCGGAGGTCAAAAGTGCCTGTTGGTCCGCACTCACATCTTTCGGCAGAAGTGGCATGCGGAGCGCCGCGAGTCCAATTGCTTCCAGCAACTCAGGGCTCGATAGCTTGTGTTCGGCGAAAGCCGCATAGACTCTCAGCGCCTCAGCGAACCTTCCCAGTCGAGTGAGCAGCATGCCTTCGCGATAGCGGAGGATCTGCTCGTGACTTGCATCGTCGCCTGCTCCCAACGCAAGGCCCTTCCCAATATCCGCGAGCGAGTGCGCATAATCCCCTGTTTCAAATTCACAGAGTCCGCGGAGCGCCAGCGCCTGTGCTACGTCAGGATGCAAATCCAGAAGGTGCGACAACGCGTCACTCGCGGGTGCATAGGCCCCGGATCCGTACTGCAGAATTCCGAGAGACCACCAGCCATCTTCCCATTTGCCGTTGAGTTGCAGCGCCTGCGTATAGAGTTCAATTGCCCTCGGAATTTCGTTCGCGTCTCGCGCCGTATCGGCCTGGGCGGCCACTTCCTCGAAACTCGGCGAGCCATTCTGTGCAGCGGCACTTTCAACTGAAAGCCATGCAAAAAGTAGAAGTAAGCAGCTGACTCCCGCGACGCTCCGCTTACACTTGGGCCGGTCTGTCTTCATGGCAAATCGCAGCATACCATCACCGCGTTGTTCGCCTGTTCGACTACAGCCAGAAAAATCGGACGACTCCGGGCCGCTCTCAAGCTGAATTGTATGGCGCGCTGAATCTTCACACCGGGCGCAGGAAACTACTCTCTCCACGGGCTGAACGTCTCTATTCCTGTTCCCGAAAAATCTCCGACGTTCCTCGTAACCAGCACGAGGTGATAAACCGAAGCTAACGCCGCCAACCACGCGTCCATCTCGCTCATCGGCCGCCCGGCCCGTTCGGCCCGCGCCATAGTCCGACCCCACTCTGCCGCCGCGACGTCGTCCACTTGGAGAATCCTTCCGAAAAACCGCCGTGGCAATTCATCCTCAAGCCACCTCGTAAGCCCCTCTCGCTTCGCACCGGGCGCGAGCCGTTCGATCCCGTACCGCAATTCAGCAAGCGTAATAACGCTTAGCGCCGCCGCGCTGTCGTCGGCCTCAGCAAGGAATTGCACTACCCCTGCGTCGGGCGCCAGTTTCACCAACTCCGATACAACATTCGTATCGAGCAGATACTTCACAGCTCAACTTTTCTCGATGATTTTTCTCTCGGTGGTATCACTAGCCCTGATCCGCGAAGCGGCGACCTTGCTAAAAACTCAGCCAGGCTTTCTCTTGGCTTGGTCTTTGGCTCAGCCTTCTGGCGGTCCCATTCCTCCGCCGACACCACCACCGCCGTCTCCCGCCCGTGCTTCGTAATCCGCTGCGGCCCTTCTTTCTCCGCCCGTTCCAGCACCTCGCTGAATTTCGCTTTCGCTTCCGCCACGGTCCATCGTGTTTTTGCCATTGCCGTCACCACCCTTTGCCCGCGCCCCTAATTATAGTCATTATGGTCATATTTTTGCCAGGACTCGCGCGCACTAAGGCGCGACTGGCTCGCTCGGCAGTCCGCTCCGGTCCGGCTCTTCGATCGTTATCTTCGGATTCCATTCATACCGCGTTAGAAACGTTCCATCCGCTGTCCGCATCGCTCGCGGCAGGTGATCCACCTCCCCGATGCAGACCACATATTGCTGCTGCACTTGTGCCGCACCAATCCTCTTGACCGTCCACTCGCGGCACTGTTCGTCGTTCTCAAATTTCAAATCGCCCTTCGTGATTCGCGCCAGCTTAACGTCCTCCGCGATCCATTGCCTCAGCTCCTCGGCTCCATCCGCCTCGCTCGTGTAAGGTTTCGGATTCGTCAGGCACGGCCGCGCTGTAAGGATGTTCGCAAAAAAATAGGTACTCGTCGGCATCCCCAGCTTCCAGGGAGTCGCGCCTTTTCGGTAGTAAATCGAGTCGCCGAGTCGAATGTATTCCGATGCCGCCCCTCTTCCCTCTTCCACAATGTGTTCTTTGTCCGGACAGATCGCCACATGCGTGCGTGTAGTGACTCCCCCCATGCCGTGCATCTCCGTCACGATTCGCCAGCTTTGCACGTTGTTCATTGCCGTGACTTCGTCCGTCAGCACCGTTTTTCCCACCTTTGGCACCGACCGGTAAATCAGCACGACCAGGATGACGATCCCCAGCAAAATTGCGATCAACGGTTGTGGACGCATCGCACCCCTCGCCTCTTCGATCGTCTGCGCAATGAATTCCTGCCGCTCTCCGCGGACTCCGTGCCTCTGTGGCAGCTCTCTTTTCTTCCGGGCTCTCGCACTCAGTATTCTTCAATTTGGCGCTTCCGCCCCCGCAATTTCCCGCATTCGGTCCCAATTGACCAAGGGCGCGTCTTTTTTCGATTGACTTCCCGCCCTCTCTGGAATATACTACGTTTGTACTTACATGGAGGGGAAAGGTGGCACCTCCGTGTCCTCAGGCAATTCTCTCTCGGCAATTCCTTCTAACTTCTGCCATTCCAATCACTTCCACGTTCGTTTCGCTTTCCCGGCGTTCGGTGTCGCACTAAGCCTTTTCTTTTCAAACAGTTCCGCACTCTTTGCACACTCTTTTGCGCTTCGTGACAAGTCATCTCCCTTCTTTTCAATAGCTTGCGCACTATTTGCAAAAACATGGGGGGTGTACCCTAACAATCTCCGTTTTGGAACTAGTGCCCAACCTTTGGCGCCCAACCCTCGATTCCCGGAAGAATTGACCGCCGCGGCCTTCCGGCCTACGCTTAGGACTGGCCAATGAACCGCGTCTACCTCGATTACAACGCCACAACACCCGTCGAGCCAGAAGTCCTCGACGCGATGCTTCCCTATTTCTCCGGCGATTTCGGCAACGCCGCCTCCATCCACACCATCGGCCAGCGCGCCCGCTCCGCTGTCGAAACCGCCCGCGATCAAGTCGCCGCTCTCCTCGGCGCCCGCTCCCAAGAAATTGTCTTCACCAGTGGCGGCACGGAATCGGACAACCACGCCATTTTCGGAATCATCCGCTCAACGCTGGGCGCCACCAAACACATCATCACCACCAATATCGAACACGAAGCCGTTTTGAACACGTGCCAGGCACTGGAAAAAGAAGGCGTCACCGTCACCTACCTCCCGGTGAATTCCGACGGCATCATCACCGTGGACCAGGTCGAAGAAGCGCTTCGGCCCCACACCGCTCTGATTACCGTCATGCACGCCAACAACGAACTCGGCTCCATTCAACCACTCGCGCAAATCGGCAAATTTGCCGCGCAACGTGACATCTATTTCCATACCGACGCCGTTCAATCCGCTGGGAAACTTCCGCTCGACGTAAAAACTCTCGGCGTCGATCTCCTTTCCATCTCCGCGCACAAACTCTACGGACCAAAAGGCATCGGCGCTCTCTACATTCGCGGCGGCTCGCGCTTGCAACAGCTTCTTTACGGCGGCCATCACCAGCGCGGTTTCCGCCCCGGCACGGAAAATGTCCCCGGCATCGTCGGTCTCGGCAAAGCTGCCGAGCTCGCTCGCCTCTCTCTCGCCGCCGACGCCGAGCGCGTCAGCGCCTTGCGCGACAAACTCGAACAAGGTCTCAAGTCGCGCGTTCCCGATTCCCACATAAATTCCGCAAACGCGCCCCGTACTCCGAATACTACAAATCTCACGTTTCCCGGAATTGAGGGCGAAGCCCTCGTCATCGCCCTCGATCTAAAAGGCATTTGCGTCTCAACAGGCGCCGCCTGCTCCTCCGGCGCCGTCGAACCCTCTCACGTCCTCACCGCCATCGGACTGTCCGCCGAAGACGCACGCGCCAGCATTCGCTTCAGTCTCGGCCGCCACACCACTGAAGCCGAAATCAATTACGCTCTCGACGCCGTCCCCGCCGCCGTAGCACAGCTTCGCGAACTTTCCCCCACCTATCGCAAGGAATCCGCCCGCGCATGAGCTTCCCTTTCCACCAAATTATGAGGACCTGTCATTTCGACCGGAATGAACCGACGATTTTGCTTTTCCGATTCCTTCTGAGGAATCGGTCGGTTCATGGAGCGGAGAAACCTCTCTTAGATTTCTGCGCAACTCAGGCTCATTGGGTAAAATAGAATCGATGGAAACTGCAACCCAATTCGAGACTCTTCCCGTACGCGCGGAAACGCAGCCCGGCCTCGTCGCCATCGCCATGTCCGGTGGTGTCGATTCCTCGACTGTCGCCGCCGTGTTGCAGGAACAGTCTCGTCCGATCGTCGGTCTCACCATGCAGCTCTGGAATCAGCGCCGTCTTCCCGAACTGCAAGGCGATGGCCCGGCGCAACATCGCTGCTGCTCGCTCGATGATGTCTATGACGCAAAGCGCGTCGCGCAACATCTCAATTTTCCCCATTACGTTGTAAATTTCGAGCGCCAGTTTGAAGACCGCGTCGTCCGTCCCTTCGTGAACGATTACCTCAGTGGCCGCACACCGATTGCCTGCACCAACTGCAACAACGACGTGAAGTTTGAACCGTTGCTTCGCATGGCGCGCCAGATCGGCGCGGAACGTCTCGCCACCGGACACTACGCGCGCATTCGCCGCGACGATTCCACCCTCCGCTGGCAACTGCTTCGCGCGCTGGATGAAACGAAAGACCAATCCTATTTTCTCTGGGGACTCACGCAGGAACAGCTTTCCACGAGCGAATTTCCGCTCGGCGAACTCACAAAAGACCAAGTCCGCGAACTCGCGCGCCGCGTCAATTTGCCGGTCGCGGAAAAACCGGAAAGCATGGAACTCTGTTTCGTTCCCACCGGCAACTACGTGCAATTTATCCAGGCGTATTCGCGCGAAAATGGAATCGCCTTGAATCAAAACGAAGGCGAAATCGTCACGGAAGACGGCACCGTCGTTGGCCGCCATTCCGGCGTTCACAATTTCACCGTCGGCCAGCGCAAAGGCCTCGGTTTTTCCGCCGGCAAACCTCTTTATGTTTTGTCGATTGATCCCGCGAAGAATCGCGTCGTCGTCGGCGATGACGAATCGCTGCGCATAACTTCCTTTGAAGTCACCGGCACGAATTGGGTTTCCATCGCCGCGCCAAATGCGCCCCGCCGCGCCTCGGTAAAAATTCGCCACAAACACGAACCCGCTGCCGCGACGATCGAAACGCTCGGCGAAACTTCCGCGCGTGTCACGTTCGACGCGCCGCAACGAGCGGTCACACCCGGACAGGCTGCTATTTTTTACGAAGGAGATGTCGTTCTTGGAGGCGGTTGGATTAGATAAGCCGTCTAAATAAAAAGCTCTTCTTCTTGTTCCATCGGTTCATCGCGGCGCGAAGAAGATGCGCGGCGCGAACGCAACAAATCGATTCCAACTTTGATTCCTTGCAGCAGAGCGGATGCTTTCCGGACTGGCTGCCACAAACTGTGTTTGAATTGCGAGCCCGCTTCTTCCACCGCTTCAAGCGTGCCCGTCAGGATTCGATCGGCGCGAACGAGTTGCCCCCGCAAACGATCCGTCGCATCGGTGAGAACGCGGTCCACTTTTTGCGCTTGCCCGCGCGCGAGATAAACGATGTGCGCCGCGTCGCTCACCATCGTGGAAATTTTCGGCTGCGTGTCGTCGAGAAGAATCTGCACGCGCGTGAGAATCGGGCTGACTTTGCGATTCAAATCGCTGATGGAATCTTCGACCTGCTTCATCGTGCGGCGCGTCTGCAAAAAAAGCGCAATAAGAATTGTGACCTGCACGAGCAGCGCGATTGCGACGACAACTCCGACCCAGTTTTGCATGCACGCCCCGATAGCTCCGATTCAGGAGCAAAGACTGCCGGCCCGTTTGAAATTTTTACGACTTCGCGGCTTCGCGGCGATACGCTTCGCGCGCGCCTTCGACGGCGGCGGAAATCGATTCCTTCTGCTTTGAAGCGACGTCTTTTCCGCGTTCGATCAATTCATCGGCGCGTTCGCGAAGTTCACGCGCTTTGCGCTGCGCGTAATCTTTTCCTTCATCGGCTTTTTTCGAAAGAAATTCGCGCGTTTCTTCGCCGGATTTCGGCGCGAACAGAATTCCGACCAGGGCTCCCACGCCCAAACCAACCAAAAAATAGGTTACTTTAGATCCAACATTGTCCGCCATAAATACCTCCCAGTAACTGCAGTGCTGCGGCTGGTGCAGCTTTCACGTTCTTTGCATCTGGAGACACCGTAGCACAGCAAAAAGTGGGGCGCAATCGCGACTAACCGGTATTCAGGCGGTCGTGCGGTTATTCGAATCGGAGGTTGTATCGAGATGAGCGAGAACGCGTTCGGCGGATTTGCGGCTGACGATTTTGCTGAGCGCGTCAATTCCGGCGCGGCGGAGATTCGCGATGCTGCCGAATTCGCGGAGAAGACGTTCGGTGGTTTTTGGTCCCACGCCGGGAATTTCGAGGAGCGCGGAAGTGGTTTGGCGTTTGGCGCGGCGCTGGCGATGGAAGGTGACGGCAAAGCGGTGAGTTTCGTCGCGAATTTGCTGAATCAAATGCAGGACGGGCGAATGCCAATCGAGAATGATGGGTTCGTTTTCCTGACCAAAGACGTAGAGAATTTCTTCTTTCTTGGCGATGCTGGCGAGCGGCTGATTGATGATTTGCAGCGAATCGAGAGCTTGGGCGGCGGCGTGGAGCTGGCCGATGCCTCCGTCGATGAGAATTAAACTCGGGAGAGCTTTTTTTTCTTCCTGCAGACGCGAGTAGCGACGAGCGACAACTTCGCGCATGGAGGCGAAATCGTCGTTTTGCCAGTCTTGACCTGCGATCGGCAGCGATTTCGTTTTCAGCGCGTCGCGTTCTTCCCCACGGATGATGAACTTGCGGTAGTCGGATTTTTTCATGCGGCCTTTTTCCCAGACGACCATGGACGCGACTGTGTCGGTTCCCTGCATGTGGGAAATGTCGAAGCTTTCGATGCGAGTTGGTTCTTCGGGAAGGTTGAGCGCGTTTTGCAAGGCTTCGGCGATGGCTTTGGAATTCGGTTTGAGTACGCGGAAACGCTGCGTGAAGGAATGTTCGGCGTTGCTTTTGACGAGGTCGAGGATGGCTTTTTTGGAGCCGCGCTGCGGGGTGAAGATTTCGACCTTGTGCTGCGCGCGTTCGGAGAGAAGTTCTTCGAGCAGTTCCCTGTCTTCAAATTCTTCGGGAACGTGAATTGCTTTTGGAAGATAGTCGGCTTCGAGATAGAGCTGCTTTAGCAAAGCTGGGACGAATTCGGCGGGATGAAATTCCTCGGGGTCTTCCCAATAGAATTCGCGACGGTCGACGACACGGCCGCCGCGCAGGTGGAAGAGATTTGCGGCGACGAGGGGCGGCTCGGCGTAGTAGGCGAGAACGTCGGTGTCATCGCCTTGGGCGGAAGCGATGCGCTGGCGCTCTTCAATGTCCTCCAGTGTGCGAAGGAGGTCGCGATATGCGGCGGCTTGTTCGAAGAGTTCTTTTTCCGCGGCGGCGGCCATGCGCTGTTCGAGACTCTTGACGAGATCGTGGCGGCGACCATCGAGGAAGAGACGAACATCGTGCGCGGCTTCGGCGTAACGTTCCTCTGTGGTGAGGCCGGGAACGCAGGGGCCGAGACAGCGATGAATGTGATATTGGAGGCAGGGGCGCGGGTGCGGGCGCGTGAGATCGACAGTGCAGCTTGGAATCAGAAAACGTTTGTGGACGAAGTGGAGAATGCGTCGGGCGAGGCTGGCGGGAAAATAGGGGCCGAAATAGAGCGAGCCATCTTTTATGATGCGACGCGTGAAATAAACGCGGGGATATTTTTCCGCGGCGGTGAATTTGATGTAGGGATAGGTTTTGTCGTCCCGAAGCATGATGTTGAACTTCGGGTGGTACTGCTTGATGAGATTGTTTTCGAGAGCGAGAGCTTCGCGTTCGTTGGCGACGACAATGGTTTCGAGGTCGGCGATTTCGCGGGCGAGGGAGCCGGTTTTGGCGTCAGTCCAGCGGGATTCGAGGAAGTAAGAACGGACGCGATTGCGGAGGATGCGCGCTTTGCCGACGTAGATCACGTGGCCGGCGGCGTCTTTGAAGAGATAGACGCCGGGGCTTTCGGGGAGTTGCGCGGCTTGTTCTTTGGGGTCCATGGGGAGAACTATTGTAAATTTTAGGTTATAAGTGTTTAGGGGCCGCAGGGAAGTTTTTTGATGAGCGAGCTGCGATGCGAGCCTTTCAAATGCAATTCCCTAGATTGGGTGAACTATGATTGATCCGCGCTATAACACGCTTCAGGTTCTTTTTGCTGATCGGGTTTTTCGAATTCCTCCATACCAGCGCTTTTACAGCTGGCAGGCCAAACAACGGGAGGATTTATTTTCAGATTTGATCAAGCTCGCTAATCGCCCTGATGCGCAGCATCATTTCATGGCGACAATTGTTTGTCACAAAACCACAGAGATCAATGCGATCGGTACAGCCCAATACCGTTTATACGACGTGGTAGATGGACAGCAAAGGTTAACGACGTTGATCCTTCTCTTGAAGTGTATTGAGCAGGCTCTGGCGCAGGGATCCGATGATCGAACCGAGCTCGCGCGCATCCTAGTTAAACGCGATGGCAATTTAATTTTATTGCAAACAAATAACGCGAACGCTCACATATTCAATCGATTCTTGAGGGACGGAACCAAGCCCACTAAAGCTGAGACGCAAATTTACTCAGACCGAAATCTAGCCCAGGCCATCGATAGTTGCGAGAGGTTTCTCGAGAAGTGGACCCAAACCCGAGACACTCTCAGCCTAATGCGCCTAATCCTCCACCGTTTGGGCTTTGTAGTTTATGACACTGAAGAGAACAGCGTTGTCTATACCCTATTTGAGGTTTTGAATAGTCGCGGTTTGGCAGTGGATTGGCTGGACAAGACCAAGAGTGTTTTGATGGGTAAGGCCTATGAACTCGGTGGGTCGTCGGTAGCTCAATTAGCCGAAATTGAGAACCTACAAAAGATTTGGAGCAAGATCTATTCCGAGTTGGCGAAGGAGGATGTTCCAGGCGACGAGATACTTCGCATCGCGGCGACGCTACATTACGGACCCGGTCAAGGCAAGCCACGCCCGGCGGATGAATCTCTCGAACTTTTGCGCAAAGAATGCAAATTGCCAAACAGTCCTACTCAGATTTCAGAACGGCTATTGGCAGTCGCAGAGAAGCTCTCTACTCTGTATGCCAATGTACAGCTTGGTGCTGTGACTGACATCCTGCAGGCGCGACTCCTTGCAGTGGCGATCCTTTCAGCATCAGGTGTTAACGAGGACGAGCGAAAGAAACTGCTGGATCAGTGGGAACGCGTCAGCTTTAGAATTTTTGGTCTATATGGGAAAGATGCTCGTACTAAGGTCGGCGATTACGTCAGGATCGGATACAGAATCGTAACAAATGACATGGAAACGAGGACGTATAACCAAATTATGGCTGCGCTCCACGACCTCGGTAGCGATTACCCGGCAGCGGGTGCTGTGGATGAAGGTCTCGTTGGAAGGGACTTCTACGAATCAGCGGATGCGTGTCGTTATCTTCTTTGGAACTATGAGGAACACCTTGCCGCGAAGGGCGGAATAGGAGCCACGGTCGATGAACATGAGCGCAGTGCTATTTGGAAGGAACGCGCATCTGATTCGATCGAACATATATTTCCACAGAATCCGGGACTGGCCTGGAATGGAAAGATGGTGGGAGTTGATGGTATGGAGAAGCCCATTCAGCATAACGTTGGAAGGATTGGTAATCTCCTATTGCTTCCCAATGTTCTAAACGCTCAAGCAAAGGCCAATTCTTTTGAGGAGAAGAAGAAGCTCTATGCCAAACACAATCTGCGGATGATTAGTGAGGTTATCGCGAACCAAGATTGGACTTTAGTCTCCATCGGACTTCGCGAAAGTGCGATTGCTAGCTGGGCTAAAATCCGTTGGGCGGATGTCTAGTGGGCACCCATAGGCATTCAAGGTTGCGCTAAACACCGTCGCGAGACGGTTCCATGTATCCATGGATTATGTTCGAAATCCATGCTCCGATTGGGCCGACGTGCGCCCTTTTTGACTACAAAGGGCGCACGCAAGAAAAAGCCGGCCCACTCCGGTCGGGATGACAAGCATACGAGAATGCGAAGAGCCGGGCTGAAGCCCGGCTCTACAAAATAAATCCAGAGGGCCGACTCAGAAGTCGCCTCTACAAGTAGGCGGAAGATGATTGGCGATAAGTTCGGGCTTGAGCGCACCAAACGTTAGTGGGCAAAGACGAAAGACGGATGAATAGCTTAGGCTGCGGCGCGCTGGGGCGTGGAAGCGATTCGGGCTTCGACGGCTTTGACGGAATTTTCGAAGGCTTTTTCCAGGACGCTGCGGCCGATGGTGCGGAGGACGAAGCCGAGCAGTCGTCCTTTGAGGTTTTTGCCTTCGCGCGCGACAACGACGTCGATGTCGGTCGTGCCGTCGGTACGGCGCGTGAAAGTGTAGGTATGGCCGGAGGCGCCTCCCCAGACGTTGGAATCCGTCGTCGTGAGGACGACGCGATTCGGATTCGACCAATCGTAGCGCAAGCGTTCCCAGATGCCGCCCGAGCCTTCGGTGACATCGGCTTGGGATGAGCCGCGTTGATGGACTTTGAGGTACTCATCGGCGCTGTTGCCGAAAAGCTTCGCGCGGCCGGGGCCGAAGTCGGTAAGTGCGGCGACGTATTGCCCGGGTGTTAAGGTAGTGGTCCTGTGGAAGTGAATCTCTGTTTGGTTCATTGTGATTCTCCGTTGCGCTGAACACCGTCGCTGGACGGCGCCATGTATCTATGGATTATGTTCATTATCCATACCCCGTTGGATTCATTCCATTTGAATTGGTTACAAGCCGTGCGGGGTGGTAAGAGCGCAGAGGCAAGAGTGCCTACGCTACCGGGAGGCGAGCTTCTGGTGGGGAAGCCAACAGAGCGGCACACCGCTTTTTCCTATAAGATGAATCGATATCCAGCCGCAACGAAGAATCACAAAATTGATGGAGGTTACAGTGAATCAGGCAAAACCAATTGCTTCCCGGGGTACGACTTCTCCAGAGCAAAAGCGGGAGCGAAATCGCGCGGGACGGACTTCTTGGGGGGCGACGCTCGGCACTTTGCCGCTCGTCTTGGGCTTGCTCGCGTCGAGTTTCTTACTGGCGGCGTGCGGGGCGCAGATGGGTTCCGGTCAACACGCGACGATTGTGATGCGAGATGGCTCGACGCTGACGGGCACGGTGACGGCGACTTCACCGGCGGAAATCACGGTGGCGGGCGACGACAACGCGAAGCATACGATCCCGATGACGCAGGTGAAGTCGATCGAGTATGACGACGCAGCGGCGCAAAACGCGGCGGCGGGAAATGGGACGTCGGCGAGCAACGGGAATTCTTCCAGCGGCGGTGGCGACATGCACCGGCGAGCGTCCAGAGCGAAGGCCGACGCGATGCACGAAGAGCACTATCATCCGACGCAGGAGGAGATTCACACCAAGACTTACGTGCTGGCGGCAGGCACGAAAGTTGGAGTGCGGACGGAAGAGACGATTGATTCCGGCAAAGCGGTGGAAGGACAGACGTTTGCGGCGGAGATCACGGACGATGTTGTGGATGCGAGCGGCGACGTGGTGGTTCCGCGCGGAGCGAACGCACAGATTGTGATTCGATCCGCTTCGAAGGGAGGACGATTCAAGGGAACGTCCGATCTGGTGCTGGATCTGCAGTCGATTGCGGTTGGAGGCAAAGAATATCTGGTGAGCACGACGGATTTGACACAGAAGGGGAAACAGGGATTTGGCGTGAACAAGCGGACCGGCGAATTTACGGGCGGCGGAGCGGCGCTGGGCGCGATTATCGGCGCGATTGCAGGCGGCGGGAAAGGCGCAGCGATCGGAGCTGGAGCTGGCGCAGGAGCGGGCGCGGTGACGCAGATCGCGACCAAAGGCGGATCGATCAAAGTACCGGCCGAGACTGTGCTCACGTTTGAGCTGGATAAGGCCGTACAAATCGTTGAAGCAAAGTAACGGAGCGGGGCGCGATTCGGCGCGTCCCTGCGACTACACAATGAGGAAGCGAGCCTCCGGCTATTTTGCGAAGGCGGAGCGGAGCGCATCGTAGGCAGGTTTCTTCTGGTAGTTTTCGTCCCAGGGGAGCGCCCAGCCTTTTCCCGGGAAGGCGTACGGAATCCAGGAGTGTTTGTCGGTGATGCCCCAGGTCTGAATCAGTTTGCAGGCAGGCTGGCGCACGCAGATGGTTGCGATTTCGCCGTAAAGTTTGCCTTCCGCGTTGAAAGAAGCCGCCGTGGAGTCGTCGAGGCGAACGTCGAGTTCGGTGATGTTCAACTCGAGGCCTAACTTCGCGAAGCGTTCGAGATTCCTGGCGAAGGATTCGAGTTTTGCGGGGTCGTCAAATTTCAGAGTCACGTGGGCTTGAAATCCGACTCCGTCGAGTGGGACGCCTCGTTCCTTGAAATCCTTGGCCATGGCGTAGATGGCGTCTGACTTTGCGTTGATTACTTCCGTGTCGTAATCGTTGTAGAAAAGTTTTGCGGCTGGGTCCGCTTCGTTGGCCCAGCGCAATGCCTGCTCGATATATTTCGTGCCGGGGCCAGCGCCGATGCCCGGCTGATTGCGCCAGACGGTTTCTCGTAACGAGCCGTCGGTATCAAAGGCTTCATTCACGACATCCCAGGCGTAGACCTTTGAGGCGTAGCGTGTGACGACGGTGTGAATGTGATCGTGCAATACGGATGCGAGCTGCGAGGAAGAAAGATTGCCTTTCGTTACCCAGTCAGGAACTTGCTTATGCCAGACGAGAGTGTGGCCGCGGACACGCATGCTGTGACTGTGAGCAAAAGCAACGAGAGAATCTGCTCCGACGAAGTCGTAGGGTTGGGAGTCGGAGTCAGGACGAGGATGAATCGGGCCGAACTTCATTTCGTTTTCGGGCTCGAGTTGACTGAATTCCGAGGCGAGAACGGCCGTGTATTGCGCGTCGGAGAGAAGGCGGGCTGGAGCGGCGGCACCGATCGCGATGTTGCGGGACAGGGCGATGCTGCGCAACGTGGGCGGCGCGGAAGAAGGCGTCTGCTGAGAATAGATTGCCGCAGCGAAGAGTAGAGAGATGGCGAACATGGCGGAGGCAAAGCGCGAAGTGATTGCGGTGGGATGCTGACGCATTGCTGAGTTTGCGGACATGAGGCGGATCCTTTCGGTTGGATTCTACAGCAAACCCTAAAAAAGACGGATTGGTGGATGCAACCTACCGCATACTGGGTGAATCCGAAGACGATAAAGCGAGATGAAGAAAAATAAAACAATTCGATTCGCGACGCTGGCATTGCTTTTTCTTGCCGGGACAGCTTCATTGCGGGCGCAGGCGAGCCAATCCGATGAGCCGCCAAAGCCGAAAGCGAACAAGCAGACGGATTCGGCGACGAAGAGTGCGGAGGATCAGCCGAAATGGGATCCGCTGCGCGCCGAAAAAGATCTGGAAGTTGGAAAGTATTACATGAAGATTGGCAACACCGACGCGGCGATCGATCGATTTCAGGATGCGATTGAGGCGAAGCCGGGATATGCAGTTCCCTTCCTTTATTTGGGCGAGGCACAGGAGAAAAAAGGAAGGAAGCGGGATGCGTTGAAATCGTACACGCGGTATCTGGAACTTTATCCACACGCGGAAGACAGAGAAAAGATTCAGAAGAAAATTGAGAAGCTGCGGGCGGAAGTGGGCGAGAAGAAGAAATCTTAACGAAGACACTTCACCGCGGGCCGCAGCAAGAACAATTAGCGAGCGAGGCGGTCGAGAAAGCGGCGGGCGCGATTGAATTCTGGGAAGAGTTTTTCTTCGGCGCGGAATTCGCGGGAGTGGGAAATGAGCGAGCAGCCGGCGCGGCGCGTGGGGTGCTTGACGTGGAGCATTTCGTGATAGAGAACGTACTCGACAACGAATTGCGGGACAGCGGGATGATCCATGCGGCGATTGAGAAGGATTTGGTTGGGGCCAGGATCGTAACATCCGAACTGGCGACGCCAGGAGCGAGTGCTCCAGCCCAGGTGCGGGCGGGCGAGAGTGCCTGCGAAGAATTTTTCATTTAGCGAATCGTACATTGTGGAGAGGTCGAAGAAGCGGCCCTGCGGGTTCGTGGCGGCGGGGCGGACGCGTGTGCTGCGCATGCTTTGAATGCGTTCGCGGGTGCGTTGCGAGCGCGCGTAGTCGAGATAGGGTTGCGTAAGCGATTTGGGAGCACGACGGCGATAGATGCGGGCAAGAAGAAGGGCGGCGGCGCCTTCCAGGACAGGAAGGCTACATTGGCGCATGAGATCGGAGAAGCGGACGTAGACAGCATCTTCGCGGCGGCGAATGGTGAGGACGAGATTGGTGTACGGATAAAATTCGACGTGAAAACGCGGCGGGCGGCCTTCGCAGCCGAGGCGAGTGTAGATGCGCTGAAAGAGCGCGGCACCTTCGGGGAAAAAGCGGTCGAAACGTTTCATCGAGCCTCGGAGAAGAATGTGCTGCGATTTCTATTTTCGCGAAAAAAAGGTTGAAGCGCAAAACCGAGATTTAGTTTTTGCGGCGAGTGGGAGGCGGAGCGACGTTCTTCTTGGCCTTTTCGGCATCGTTGATGGCGTCCTGAGTGCCTTCGATGGCGTCATCGAGATTGAATTTGTAGCTTTCAACTTCCTTGCCGTCGGTAGAGATTTTTTTCAGGACTTCAAGAAACTCCTTGGCCTTCGCAGACATGAGATCGATGCCGGCGCGGACGTTTTGCTGTTTCTCGATTCCCTCTTGAATGAGGTCGGCGGCGTCATCCACACAGCCGACGTAGGCGTTCATCAAATAGTTGAGCATTTCGGTGTGCCGCGAAGGCGAAGGGTGATCGAGCTCGTACTGAAATTTCTTGAGGCGGTCATCGGCAAATTGGAGGAAGAGTTTGATACGCTCGTTGGGAGTTTCGGCGTCGCGGATTTTGTCGGCTTCGAGGGATGAAAGATAGTCCTTCTTTAAATCCTGCGCTGGCGTCGCGGTTGGGGTGGAGATGGCGAGAAGCGCGAATATCAAAGACCAACGCAACGTTTTCATGGCTGTTTCTCCTGCGAAGTTGGAGCGGTTTCCGCGGGCTTGGGCGGAAGTGGTTTTTCGCTCGGACGGCGCGGAAAAAGACGGACGAGCGTTTCCTTGTCGAGTGCGAGGAGATCGGTCTTCACAATTTCGAGAGGCGGACGGAAGGTTTCTGGGACGACGGCGAGCAAGTCGTCGACTTCACGGAGGCCGTCTTCGAGATGCATTTCAAGTTGCTTGTAGCCAGAGGGATGGCGTTCGCCATCGGGATGCGCTTTGACGACGGCATTCAATGCGGCACGGACGTTGTCGCGATATTTTTCCATGATGAAGTCCGCAGTTTCGTAATCGCCGGCTTTTACCGCTTCGCGTTCCCGCAGGAATTGTGCGTCACCGAGTTTGCGGAGCATCTTCGCTTTGTTCACGCCGTCGGGTTCGTTGTCGAACCGGCGCTGAAGTTCTTCGAGCGTGTCAACGGGCTGGACGGTTCGCGCCGGCGAGAGCGAAAACAACAGAGCGAGGCTGAAACCAAGCGCGCGAGCCGCGGTCCCCATGACCGTTCCCTCTTTTGTCCCTTAGCGGACCGGTTCGAATTTCGATCGCTTATGGCAAGTCCAAATTCAAACTGAGCCACTACTTTTTCTGAAGAACCTTTTTCAAGACGATGCTGCGCTGTTGAGCCTGCCAAACCTGGTCCGGGTTTTTGTCCTGGTCCAGCTCTAGAAACTTTTGGTAGGCATCCAGAGCGGGCTGCGTCTGTTGCAACTTATCGTAGCAGAGTGCGCGGATGAACCAAGTGCCGGGGGTGGGTTTTTCGACTTTAGCGATGGCGTCGAGGACAGCGAGCGTGCCGGGGTAATTTCCAGCCAGATAGAACGTGGAGCTTAGGTCTTTCCAATAGGCAACATTGTTCTGGTCGAGCCGAACAGCGTTCTTCAATTCGAGTTCGGCGTTTTTGAAATCACGGAGCTGGAGATAGACACGGCCAAGACCGCCGTGAAGCTTTGCGTCCTTCGGGGCGAGGGCCACGGCTTGTTTGAGTGTGGTGGCGGCGGCGTCCCACTTTTTCTGGCCGATTTGAATGTCAGCGCGTAGTTTAAGCGAATCGAGAGTGGGGGCGACGCCCGGCTGCTCAGGGCCGAGGAGAGCCTCGGCGGCATCAAACTGATCTTTTGCGACGAGAGAGCGAGCGAGGTTCTCTTTCGCGGCCGGATCGTCGGGTTGCGTCTTCAAATAATTCTGGTAGGCCTCGGCGGCTTCGGGCTTTTTCTGCGCGTCGAGACTTTGCGCAAGACCGAGAAGGGCCGCGGGCAGATTTGGCTGAAGGTCGAGAGCGGCGCGAAATTTGGACTCTGCTTCGGAATAGCGCTTTTGGTTGTAGTAAAGGTGGGCGAGATGAAGCGTCGTATCGAGATCTTTTGGGTCGAGGGCGAGGGCGGCTTCGAACGATTGCGCCGCGGCTTTGAAATCGCCGGAGCGTTCCTGCGCGGCACCCAGGAGAAAGCGGGGGCGTGTTTGTGTGGGAAGAAGCTCGACGGCTTTCGAGAGTGGCGTGACGGCGGCGGCGGGATCGGATTCGAGAAGGAGAATGCCGAGATTGAGTTGGGCTTCCGACATCTTTGGATCGAGCGCCGTGGCCTTTTCGTATTCGGCGCGAGCTTCCTTGGGCTGCTTAAGCGCGGTGTAGACGTAGGCGAGTTGAAAGTGGGCATAGGCGAAATCGTCTTTTTCGGCGAGGAATTTCTGGAGGGGCTCGACGGCGGCCTGGAAGTCGTTTCGCTCGATGGCGGCGCGGGCCTGGTCGAGGAGATCGTTGAGGGGATTGTTGACAACGCGGCGAGTGCCTTGGGTGGCGGAAGAGGATTTGACGGCCGGCTTCGCGTTGGCTTGGGCGCAAAGCGAGGCGGGCGCGGCAAGAGCGGCGCAGAGTGCGAGATGCGGGAACCGACGGGTCATGATTTTGCTGGTGCGCTTGGCTTTCCGTTCGAAAGCCTGGCCACCGATTCTCCCCCGTTGGATGCGCCGTTCGAAGGAGACTTTGCCTTGCCGTTTGCGGCCAAAAGCTTGGCAAGGTAGCGGCCGGTGTGAGATTGCGAGTTGCGCGCGACCTGCTCGGGCGTACCTGTGGCGACGATTTTGCCGCCGAGGTCGCCGCCTTCCGGGCCGAGGTCGATGAGCCAATCAGCGGATTTGATGACATCGAGATTGTGCTCGATGACGAGGAGCGAAGCGCCGGACTCGAGGAGCTTGCGGAAGGCAGCGAGGAGCTTGGCTATGTCGTCGAAATGAAGGCCGGTG
>Ga0070734_10000599_pt1 | contig 69617 bp, 63 predicted proteins | sample Coa_R1_8_FD_66444 | JGI IMG/M metagenome (GOLD analysis project Ga0070734, IMG submission 66444) | Surface soil microbial communities from Centralia Pennsylvania, which are recovering from an underground coalmine fire - Coalmine... | ecosystem: Environmental > Terrestrial > Soil > Unclassified ...
TCGCCGCCTTCGTCGCGCCGCTGATCGCCGAGAACGAGGCGGTGCCGGTCGTCGCCGCGATCGATGCCAAGCACGGCAATCTCTATTTGCAAATGGTCGGCGCCGGCGGCCGCACGCTGATCGCGCCGCGGGCGGCCAATTTGCGCGAAGCCATTCGCGCCATTGCGCTGGGGCCGGTGCGGCTCACCGGCACCGCCGCCGCGATGCTCGCCGCGCATTGGCCAAAAGGCGCGCCCGCGCCCGTCCTCGTCGATGACCGCCGCGCGCCCGATATCACCTGGGTCGCGCGGCTGGGCGCGGCCGCCGATCCCGAGCGGGCGAAAGCGCGCCCGCTTTATTTGAAGCGGCCGGATGCGACCCCTCGCGATACCGCCGTGCCGCGGCAATGAAGGCATTGTTCGGAAAATTGTTTCGGCGGCCGCCGCCCGTGATTTTCGACGCAAAACCCGGCGACGCGGCCGCGCTTGCCGCCCTGCACGGACGATCCTTCGCGCATGGCTGGAGCGAGAGCGAATTCGAGCGCCTGTTGTCGGATCGAGCCGTGATCGCGCATGTCGCGCGCGCAAGCGGCCGGGGAACGCCGGTCGGCTTTCTGCTGTCGCGGTGCGCCGCCGATGAGGCGGAGATCCTCACGGTGGCGGTGGCGCCCGCCGCGCGCGGACAGGGAATCGCGGGCCAGTTGCTCGCACGCCACCTCGGCCGCCTAGCGGCGCTGGGGACCGCCCGCATCTTTCTCGAGGTCAAAGAGACGAACCGGCCGGCGCGGCGACTTTACGCCCGCGCGGGCTTTCGCGAGGTCGGCCGCCGCGAAGGCTATTATGCGCGCCGCGAAGGCTCGGGATCGGCGCTTACCTTGCAGCGGGACCTCGTATGACGACGGATGGACGCGGCTTCCCTCCCTGCCTAAACTCCGCCGTCACCGAACGGACGCAGCGATGAAACGGGCGAGCGCGCAGAAACCAGCCTCGATCGAAGAGGCGTGCGTGGCGAGCGGCATGCGGATGACCGAACAGCGCCGCGTAATCGCGCGCGTGCTCGGCGCCTCGCGCGATCATCCCGACGTCGAAGAACTCTACAAGCGGGCGGTCAAAATCGACGACAAGATTTCGATCTCGACCGTCTATCGAACGGTGCGGCTGTTCGAGGATGCCGGCATCATCGAACGCCACGATTTCGGCGAGAAGCGCGCGCGCTACGAGAAGGTTCCCGGCGAACATCACGACCACCTCATTAACTTGCGGAGCGGCAAGGTGATCGAATTCCGTTCGGAGGAAATCGAGCGGCTGCAGGAGGACGTGGCGCGGCGGCTCGGCTACAAGCTCGTCGATCACCGGCTCGAACTTTACGCACTGCCGCTCGACGACGAAAAATCGTAACGCTTCATGCTCGGCTCAATCTTCGCAGTCATCGTCATCCTGATCGCCACCATCGTCGGGATTCCGCTGCAGTGGATCTCGATCAAGCTCGGCCTGCCGCTCAGGCGGTGGATTCCGAGCTTCTATCACCGCATCATTTTGTCCGTGCTCGGCATCCGCGTGAACGTGCGCGGCACGCCCACAGCGGAGCGGCCGCTCTTGTTGGTGTCCAACCATTCTTCCTGGATCGACATCCTGGCGCTGAGCTCGCTCATGCCGCTGAAATTCATCGCCAAGAGCGAGATCGCCGGCTGGCCCCTGTTCGGGTTGCTCGCGAAGTTGCAACGCTCGGTCTTCGTCAACCGCTCAAGGCGGCAAGCGACCGTCGAGGTCAATCGCGAAATCGCCTCGCGGCTCTCCGAGGGCGATCCGGTGGTATTGTTCGGCGAAGGCACGTCGGGAGACGGAAACCGGGTCATGCCGTTTCGCACCGCGCTCCTCGGCGCCATGGAACAGGTGCTCGGCGAAGGGGGGCGCGGTTTCCTGCAGCCGGTTTCGGTTTCCTACACGCGGCTGCATGGCATTCCCATGGGCCGCCAGCATCGCGCGATCGCGGCCTGGTACGGCGATATTTCGCTCGTACCCCACCTTGTTCGCGTCTTTCGCACCGGCGCGATCGACGTGGTGGTGACGTTCGGGCCGCCGATCACGGTGGAGGCGAATGCCGACCGCAAGACCCTGGCGCTTTCGCTGGAGCAGGCCGTGCGCCGCATGAATTCCACGGCGCTCGCGGGCCGCGCCGAAATCGCGCATGTTTCCAATGCGTTGGGAGACCCGGCCGAGCCGGTTTCCCTGGCCTCGGAAACCCGGTAAAATTCGGGCGATAGCGGAACGCCGGTGGGCCTTGCCGCGGAAACCCCAGCCTGAGAGCCCCGGCATCACGGCGCGATGAGCGAACCCCGCAAGCTTTATATCAAGTCGTTCGGCTGCCAGATGAACGTCTACGACTCGCATCGTATGGCAGATTCACTCGCCGCCGATTATCGCGAGACCGGCGCGCCGGACGAAGCCGACCTCGTCGTTCTCAACACCTGCCACATCCGCGAGCGGGCGGCGGAAAAAATCTTTTCCGAGCTCGGCCGCATCCGGCAGTTGAAATTGGCGGCGGAGAAAGAAGGCCGGCAGATGCTGGTCGCCGTCGCAGGCTGCGTCGCGCAGGCCGAGGGCGAAGAAATCATCCGCCGCGCGCCGGTGGTCGACATCGTGATCGGGCCGCAAAGCATTCATCGGCTTCCCGACCTTGTCGCGCGGGCGAAGAAAGGGGCGGCGATCGTCGAAACGGAATTTCCGCTCGAGGATAAATTCGAGCATCTCGCGCCGCCGAGCCTCGCGGCCACCCGCGCGCGCGGGGTCGCCGCGTTCGTCACCGTGCAGGAAGGCTGCGACAAGTTCTGCACCTTCTGCGTCGTTCCCTACACGCGCGGGAGCGAATTGTCGCGGCCGGCCGCCAGAATCACCGAAGAGGTCGAGCGCCTCGCGGCCGCGGGCGTGGCCGAAGTGACGCTGATCGGCCAGAACGTGAACGCCTATCACGGCGAGGGACCTGACGGGCGGACGTGGGGCCTCGCGCAGCTCATCGAACATATCGCGGCAAAAACCGATATCGCGCGCATCCGCTACACCACCAGCCATCCCCACGACATGCGCGAGGATCTCATCGCCGCGCATCGCGATGTCGCCAAGCTGATGCCCTGCCTGCATCTGCCGATCCAGTCGGGCTCGGATCGTGTGCTTGCCGCCATGAACCGGCGTCATAACCGCCGCGAATATTTCGATATCATCGGGCGCATGCGCATGATTCGCCCGGACGTCGCGCTGTCGTCGGACTTCATCGTGGGTTTCCCCGGCGAGACCGAGGCCGACTTCGCCGCGACGCTCGAGGCGGTGGAGGAAGCAAAATTCGCGCAAGCCTTCTCGTTCAAATACAGCGCCCGCCCGGGCACGCCGGCGGCGGAGATGGAGGAGCAGATTCCCGACGCCGTGAAGGTCGAGCGGTTGGCGCGGCTGCAGGAAGCGCTCGAGCGGCACCGGCAGGCATTTAACGCGGCGATGCGCGGCCGCACGCTCGATGTGTTGTTCGAAAAGCCGGGGCGCTTGCCGGGACAAATCGCCGGCCGCTCACCTTATCTGCAGCCGGTACAGGTGATGGCGCCCGCGGCGCTGATCGGTACGATCGCGGCGGTGAAAATCACGAGCATCGGCGCGAACAGCCTGTTCGGCGAACTCCGCCAGCCCCTGCCCAGCCCTGTCACGAAGCCGCTTGCGCTCGCCGCAGCGGGAGGAGCCTGATTGCGCGACCCCGGAACCAACCGCACGCAACCCTGGAGCAAGGACCGCGGCGAAACGGAAATTTCGCTCGAATTCGACGACAACAAGCTTGCCTCGAGCCTGTTCGGCCGCCACGGCGAAAATCTCGCGCTGATCGAGCGCCGCCTCGGCGTGTCCGCCGATCAGCGCGGCAATCGCGTCACGATCGAAGGCGGACGCGAAGCAAGCGAACAGGCGCGGCGCATTCTCGATCTGCTTTACTCCGAATTGAAGCGCGGCCGTGAAATTTCGCGCGGCGACGTCGATGGCGCGATCCGGCAGGCGCAGGCGCAAGCCGCGCGACACGAAGCCGACGCGCACGGCACGTTCTCCGAAATCAAGCTCCGCAAGCGGCACGTGCGCGCCCGCACCACCGGCCAGGACGCTTATTTGCGTGCATTGAAAGCGAACACGCTCGTCTTCGGCACCGGCCCCGCCGGCACCGGCAAGACGTGGCTTGCGGTTGCCTATGCCGTGCATCTTCTCGAGCGCCGCGAAGTCGACCGCATCGTGTTGTCGCGCCCGGCGGTGGAAGCGGGCGAGCGGCTCGGCTTCTTGCCCGGCGACATGCGCGAAAAGGTCGACCCTTATCTCAGGCCGATTTACGACGCCTTTTTCGATCTCATGGACCGCGGCATTTTCGAGCGCGCGCTGCAATCCGGCGAAATCGAAATCGCGCCGATCGCGTTCATGCGCGGCCGCACGCTCGCCAACGCGGCGGTGATCCTCGACGAAGCGCAAAACACGACGCCGATGCAGATGAAGATGTTTCTCACGCGCCTCGGCGACAACTCGCACATGATCGTGACCGGCGACCCCTCGCAGATCGATTTGCCCGCGGGCCAGATCTCGGGCCTCGACGAAGCCGTCAGCCTGCTTTCGGCGCTCAATGGCGTGGCGCATGTCGCATTTTCCGCCGCCGACGTGGTGCGTCATGAACTCGTTGCGAGGATCGTGGAGGCTTATGACGGAGCCGCCGGCAAACGCCGTCAGAAAGGACCGCAACCGTGAGCGCGATGATCGACGTCACCGTTCAGTCCGCCGCCTGGGAAAAGCTTCCGCGCGCGGAGGCGGCAGTCCGGCGCGCAATCGAGGCGACGCTTCGGAACGAGCAAAAGCATGACGGCGAAATCGGAATCGTGCTGACGGACGACGCCCACATCCAGGCGCTCAACCGCGATTTTCGCGAAACGGACAAGCCGACGAATGTGCTCGCCTTCCCGGCGCCGAAACAACCGGGCGAGAGCCGGCCGCCAATCGGCGATATCGTGCTTGCCTATGAGACGCTCGCGCGCGAGGCCGCGGCCGAAAAGAAGCCGATCGAACATCATCTGGTTCATCTCGCGGTCCACGGCATGCTGCACCTCCTCGGCTTCGATCACATGAACGATGCGGACGCCGAAACGATGGAGACGCATGAGCGCGCGATTCTCGTCAAGCTCGGCATTCCCGATCCTTACGCTGCGCGCGAAGACGCAGGAGCGGCGGCATGAGCGCAACCGATTCTTCCGGCCCGCGTCCGCCGTTCGCGGCCGAGGACCATGCCGCCGACAAGCAGGCCGTTGCGGACAAGCCCTCGGACAGCTGGCTCGACCGCTTCCGGGCGTTGATCCGGCTGCGCGGCTCGGGCTCGCTCCGCAGCGATCTTGCCGAGGTGCTGGCGGAGCCCGCGGATAGCAAGACCGAGTTTTCTCCCACCGAACGCGCGATGCTGCAGAACATCCTGCAGCTCCGCGAGCGCCGCATCGGCGACATCATGGTGCCGCGCGCCCACATCATCGCCGTGCAGCAGGACATTCCGCTTGGCGAGCTCCTGAAAACCTTCTCCAACGCCGGCCATTCGCGGCTCGTCGCCTATGACGACACGCTCGACGATCCAACCGGCATGGTGCACATCCGCGACGTCGTCGCGTATCTCACCGAGCGCGCCATCGTGAAGCCGAGGGAGAACGCGCGGCGGAAAATTCCGCTGCCGGCGGATCTCGACCCGAAGGCCGTCGATCTCTCGCAGCCCTTGTCGCAGTCGAAAATCGTCCGCCGCATCCTGTTCGTGCCGCCGTCGATGCCGGTCGTCGACCTCCTGGTGAAGATGCAGGCGACGCGGATCCATCTCGCCCTCGTCATCGACGAATATGGCGGCACCGATGGCCTCGTTTCGATCGAGGATATCGTCGAAGAAATCGTCGGCGAGATCGAGGACGAGCACGACGACGAGACGCCGCACATCGAAAAACAGGCCGACGGCAGCTTCATCGCCGATGCGCGGGCGGGCCTCGATGAAGTCAAGGAAATCATCGGCCCCGATTTCGAAATCGGCGAGGTGACGGAGGAAGTCGACACGCTCGGCGGTTTTCTCGTGACGCTTGCGGGCCGCGTTCCGGTGCGGGGCGAAATTCTGCAAGGGCCCGATCATCTCGAGATCGAAATTCTCGACGCCGATCCGCGGCGGGTGAAGCGGCTCCGCATCTACCGCCGCCCGCAACGCGAGCCGCGCCGCCGCAAGGGCGGCGATGAAGCTGCGCCAGCGAGCCCCGCCGTGCCCGAGACCCGCGAGACGCCGCCATCGAGCGAAAGAACCTCCTCCTAAGGAAATCCGGAAACCGCACGCCATGACGCTCGCGGCCCTTGCCTACCGCGTGGTGCTTTCTTCGGGCTGGCAGCGGCGGCTGATCGCGATCAGCGCGGGCGCGCTCTCGGCGCTCGCCATGGCGCCTTACAATCTGTGGCCGGTGCTTGCCATCACCTTGCCGGTCTTCGTTTGGCTGCTCGACGGAACGGGAACGGGCCGCGCCGGCCTCGTCAGCGCCTTCGCCAGCGGATGGTGGTTCGGCTTCGGATATTTTCTCGCCGGACTTTACTGGATCGGCCTCGCCTTTCTGGTCGAAGCCGACCGTTTCGCGTGGCTTCTGCCGGTCGCGGTGATGGGCTTGCCGGCTTACCTCGCGTTTTTCACCGGCTTCGGCGCGGTGATCGCGCGCTTGTTATGGACGCCGGGACCGAGCCGCATCTTCGCCTTCGCGCTCGGCCTCGGGATCGCCGAATGGCTCCGCGGCCACGTATTGACCGGTTTCCCGTGGAACAGCTTCGGTTACGCGCTCGCGGCCGTGCCGGCCTTCGCGCAAGCGGCTTCGCTTGTGGGCCTATGGGGTCTGACCTTCATCGCGCTCGCGGTTTTCGCGAGCCCCGCCGCGCTGACCGATAGACCCGAAGCGACAAGGCGGCCCTGGCTCCCCATCGCGATCGCCGCGATCGTGCTCGCGGCGGTCGGCGGCTACGGCCTCCATCGGCTCGCGACGATCGAAACCGGTTTCGTCGAAGGCGCGAAGCTTCGCATCATGCAGCCCAATCTTCCGCAGGACCAGAAATTCCAGGCCTCGGCCAAGCACGCGATTCTGGACCGCTACACCTCGATCAGCGACCGGGCGACGGCGCCCGGCACGCAGGGCATGCACGACGTCACGCATCTTTTCTGGCCCGAATCGGCGTTTCCGTTTTTTCTCGAACAGGAAGCCGATGCGCTGGCGAGGATTGCCGATCTCCTTCGCGGCGGCGCCGTGCTCGTTACCGGAGCCGCGCGGCTGGAAGAAGCACGGCCGCCCTCGAACGAAGCGCGCGTCTATAACAGCATTCGCGTGATCGGCAGCGACGGCGCGATCATTGCCACGACCGACAAGGTGCATCTCGTTCCTTTCGGCGAATACCTGCCGTTCCAAGATCTTCTTGAGCGCATCGGCCTCGAACAGCTGACCCGCGTCCGCGGCGGCTTCGCCGCCGCACCGCGGCTGCGCGCGCTATCGATTCCACGCCTGCCGCTCGCGGCGCCGCTCGTCTGCTACGAAGCGATTTTTCCCGGCGACGTGATTCCCGAAGGTCCGCGTCCCGCGTGGATGCTGAACGTGTCGAACGATGCCTGGTTCGGCATGAGCGCGGGCCCTTATCAACATTTTGCGCAAGCGCGCTTGCGGACGATCGAAGAAGGCTTGCCGCTCGTTCGTGCAACGAACAATGGCATCTCCGCCGTCGTCGATCCGCTCGGGCGCATCGTGAACGAATTGCCACTCGGCCAAGACGGCGTGCTCGACTCGCGATTGCCGCTTCCAATCGCGCCGCCCTTTTATGCGCGCTACCACGAGGCAGGCGCGCTGATGCTCGCAGCGCTTTTTGGAGCAATTGCAATCTTCGCCAGGCGAAGAAAATTCCGGGTTGCGCCGCATTAACGCAACCAAAGTCTAGTTTGGCGCCATATCCCCGGAGAAGCACGAAACAATCCCTTTTGTCTTTTCGGCAATCAAGGTAGTTTTACAAGACCATGCTGGAGAGCAGGATGACGAAGAAGGCCCCGAACCCGATCGACAAGCATGTCGGGAGCCGCGTCCGCATGCGCCGCATGATGATCGGGATGTCGCAGGAAAAACTCGGGGAGAGACTCGGCATCACCTTCCAGCAAATCCAGAAATACGAAAAAGGCACCAATCGCATCGGCGCGAGCCGCCTGCAGCAGATCGCGACCGTGCTTTCCGTTCCGGTTTCTTTTTTCTTCGAGGGCGCGCCCGTGCCGGAGGCGGCGACCGGCGTCCTTTCCGAGCCCGCTTCGCCCGCCTACGTGTCCGACTTTCTCGCCACTTCGGACGGGCTGGCGCTGACCAAAGCCTTCATGAAAGTAAAGGACCCGAAGGTGCGGCGGCGCATTGTCGATCTCGTCGAGGCCATGGTGGCGGAAGAATCGGCCTCCCGTTAAGCCCTTCATAATCGGCCTTATTTCTCGCGGCGGCGGCGCGCTTGACCGTGGCCTCTCCCCCCTGCGAGAAGACGGCGCCCCCGGGCTCTTCGCCCGCGCGGGCAAGTTTTTCAGGGGGTTAGAGCACCGTGTCGCACCGAAATTACCTGTTCACCAGCGAATCCGTATCCGAGGGTCACCCGGACAAGGTTTGCGACCGTATTTCCGATGAAGTGGTCGACATGTTCTTTCGGCTGGCGCCGCAATACGGCTGGGATCCGGCCAAGGTGCGGGTCGCCTGCGAAACGCTCGCCACCACCAATCGCGTCGTCATCGCCGGCGAGACGCGCGGTCCGAGCGGCATCACCAAGGATATGTTGATCGAGCGCGCACGGACGGCGATCAAGGAGATCGGCTACGAGCAGGAAGGGTTTCACTGGGAAAAGGCGGATGTCGAAGTGCTGTTGCACGCGCAGTCGGCGGACATCGCGCAGGGCGTCGATGCCGCCGGCAACAAGGACGAAGGCGCGGGCGATCAGGGCATCATGTTCGGCTATGCCTGCAGCGAGACGCCCGAATTGATGCCGGCGCCGATTTATTACTCGCACCGCATCCTGAAGCTGATGGCGGAAGCGCGCCACGCCGGCGAAACGAAAGCGCTCGGCCCCGACGCCAAGAGCCAGGTCACCGTGCGCTACGAAAACGGCAAGCCGGTGGAGGCGACGCAAATCGTGGTTTCGACGCAGCACCTCGACGCCAATCTTTCCTCGCACGACATCCAATCGATCGTCGAGCCGTATGTGAAGAAGGCGCTGCCGCACGGCTGGATCAACAAGCACACGGTCTGGCACGTGAACCCGACCGGCAAGTTCGTGATCGGCGGCCCTGACGGCGATTGCGGCCTCACCGGGCGCAAGATCATCGTCGACACGTATGGCGGTGCCGCCCCGCATGGCGGCGGAGCGTTTTCGGGCAAGGATCCGACCAAGGTCGACCGTTCGGCCGCCTACGCCGCGCGTTACCTTGCGAAGAACGTCATTGCCGCCGATCTCGCGACGCGCTGCACGATCCAGCTTTCCTACGCGATCGGCGTTTCGCAGCCCTTATCGATCTACGTCGATCTCCACGGCACCGGCAAAGTAGACGAAGCGAAATTGGAAAAGACGCTCGGCGAAATCATGAACCTTTCGCCGCGCGGCATCCGCGAGCATCTCGCCCTGAACAAGCCGATTTATGCGCGCACCTCGGCCTACGGTCATTTCGGACGTCCGCCCGAAAAGGACGGCGGCTTCTCCTGGGAGCGAACCGACCTCGCGCCGCAGCTTCGCTCGGCCGTGAAATAAGGATGGCGCGCGGAGCGATGTTCCGCGCATGAACAAGGATCCCGCCCGCAAGCCGCGCGGCGCGTTTTTCGGGCGCCGCCAGGGCCACCCGCTGCGGGCGGGGCAAGCGGACCTAATCAAGAGCCTCCTGCCGGACCTTGCCGTCGATCTCGGCACGCCCGCGCCGCGGGACCTCGCGGCGATCTTCAACATCCCGGTCAAGACATTGCGGCTCGAGATCGGTTTCGGCGGCGGCGAGCATCTTCTGTCGGAAGCGCACGCGCATCCTTCGGCGGGATTTATCGGCTGCGAAGTCTATCTGAACGGCGTTGCGAAGATGCTGGCGGCGATCAAGGCAGAAGAACTCCGCAATATCCGCCTGCATCACGGCGACGCGCTGGCTCTCCTCAACTGGCTGCCGGAGGGCGTCTTGAGCCGCATCGACATTCTCTATCCCGATCCGTGGCCGAAGCGGCGGCACTGGAAGCGGCGGTTCATTTCCGACGAGCGGGTGGGCGAACTCGGGCGCATCTTGCGTCGCGGCGGCGAATTGCGATTTGCCACCGACTGGCCGGCCTATGCCGAATGGGCGCTCCTGCGCTTCATCCGCTCGCCGTTGTTTCAATGGACCGCCGAACGGGCGGATGACTGGCGTAAACCATGGCGTCAATTTCCCGGCACGCGATACGAGGAAAAGGCGAAAAAAGAGGGCCGCAAGCCCTGCTATTTGACGTTTTTGCGCGTTTGACCCCGCCCTCGGGCCCTTGCTTATCTACGAAGCGCGACTATATTCGCGCCATAACAAACATCTCAGCACGGTCTAAGGACCGAATGATGAGAGTGGGCCCCGGCCGGGACCCGCTCTTTTTTATTTGGTTCCGACCGGGCGAATGAGAAGCGATGAACGAAACGAATATGCATCTCCATTCCACCGTCGACGAGCCGCGGCTCGTCGCGGAGACCGGCTTGCCGGCGCGGATCGCGGTGATCGCGGAGCCCGTGCTCGCGGATTTCGGCTACCGGCTCGTGCGCGTGCACGTCTCGGGCCGCGATGGCTGCACGGTGCAGATCATGGCGGAACGGCCCGACGGCAGTTTCACCATCGACGATTGCGAGGCGGCGAGCCGCGCGCTTTCGCCCGCGCTCGACGTGGATGATCCGATCCACGGCGGCTACCGGCTCGAACTCTCCTCGCCCGGCATCGACCGGCCGCTGGTGCGGCGTTCCGACTTCGAGCGCCATCTCGGCCACGAGGTGAAGATCGAGATGGCGGCCATGATCGAGGGCCGCAAGCGCTTTCGCGGCAAAATCGCCGGCGTCGAAGGCAACGAAGCCGCAATTCAATTGAACGAAGGGCAAATCGTGAAGCTGCCGATCGCCGAGATGGCCGATGCCAAGCTCGTATTGACCGACGCCCTCATCGCCGAATCGCTCAAACGCGGAAAGCGGGGCGAGGATCCCTCGGCTTCGCAGCCGCACCAACAAAAGCCGGCCGACCACGGCCGGACACACGCCTAAGGTTTCGAGGAGAATCAACATGGCCGTCAGTGCAAATCGACTTGAACTTCTGCAGATCGCCGAAGCGGTGGCGCGGGAAAAGTCGATCGACAAGCAAATCGTGATCACCGCGATGGAAGACGCGATTCAGAAGGCCGCGCGCTCGCGCTACGGAAGCGAGACCGAGGTGCGCGCCGAGATCAACGGGAAGACCGGCGAATTGCGGCTGTCGCGGCTCCTGCTCGTCGTTGAAACGGTCGAGAACGAAGCGACCCAAATCAGCGTCGAGGATGCGCGCCGGCGCAATCCGGCGGCGCAGGTCGGCGATTATATCGCCGAGGGCCTGCCGCCGCTCGAATACGGGCGCATCGCGGCGCAATCGGCAAAGCAGGTGATCGTGCAGAAGGTGCGGGACGCCGAGCGCGACCGGCAATATCAGGATTACAAGGACCGCATCGGCGAGATCGTGAACGGCGTCGTCAAGCGCGTCGAATATGGCAACGTCGTCGCCGATCTCGGCCGCGGCGAGGCGATCGTGCGGCGTGACGAACTCCTTCCCCGCGAAGTGTTCCGCAACGGCGACCGCATCCGCGCCTATGTCTATGACGTGCGCCGCGAGCCGCGCGGGCCGCAAATCTTCCTTTCGCGCACGCATCCGCAATTCATGGCGAAACTCTTCGCGCAGGAAGTGCCGGAAATCTACGACGGCATCGTCGAGATCAAGGCGGTGGCGCGGGATCCCGGCTCGCGCGCGAAGATCGCGGTGATCTCGCGCGATTCCTCGGTCGATCCGGTGGGCGCCTGCGTCGGCATGCGCGGCTCGCGCGTGCAGGCGGTGGTGAACGAATTGCAGGGCGAGAAGATCGATATCATCCCTTGGTCGCCGGACGTGGCGACATTCGTCGTCAACGCGCTCGCGCCCGCCGAAGTCGTGAAGGTCGTGCTGGATGAAACGCGCGAGCGCATCGAAGTGGTGGTGCCCGACGCGCAGCTTTCGCTCGCCATCGGCCGCCGCGGCCAGAACGTGCGGCTCGCTTCGCAGCTCACCGAATGGGACATCGATATTCTGACCGAGCAGGAAGAGAGCGAGCGGCGGCAGAAGGAATTCGCCGAACGCAACAAGATCTTCATGGAGGCGCTCGACATCGACGAGATGGCGGCGCAGCTCCTCACCTCCGAAGGCTTCGCCTCGGTGGAAGAGCTTGCCTATGTGCCGATCGACGAACTCGCGGCGATCGAGGGCTTCGACGCCAATACGGCCGGCGAACTGCAGACCCGCGCGCGCGATTACCTCGCCCGTATCGAGGCGGAGCTCGACGCCAGGCGCAAGGAACTCGGCGTGGATGAAGCGCTGCGCGAAATTCCGGGTGTCACCTCCAGGATGCTCGTCGCCTTCGGCGAAAACGGCATCAAGACGGTCGAGGACCTCGCGGGCTGCGCCACCGATGACCTCACCGGCTGGTCCGAGCGCAAGGACAACGAGGTCACCCGTCATCCGGGCGCGCTCGAGGGCTTTGCGATCGAACGCGACGAAGCGGAGGCGATGATCATGCAGGCCCGCGTCAAGGCGGGATGGGTCGATGAAGCGGCGCTCGCGCCCGCCGAGGAGCCCGCGCCCGAAGCCGAGCCGGCTCCGCAGGACTGACGGAGATGCTCCGTGCGCGCGCAAGAGACCGGCGAAGATACGGACCGCGGGGCAGCTGAAGCGAAGCGGCTGCGGGAACGGTTTTGCCTGGTTTCGGGCGAGAGCCGGCCGATCGACGAAATGATTCGCTACGTGGTGGCGCCCGACGGCTCGATCGTGCCGGATATCGCGCGCAAGCTGCCCGGACGCGGCGCCTGGGTCAGCGGGACCGCGAGCGCGCTGAAGACCGCCATCGAACGAAAGCTGTTCGGCCGCGCGTTTCGCGGCAAGGGTGTGGCATCAACCAATCTGCCGGCGCTCGTGGAGCGGCTGTTGCGAGATGCGGCGCTCGAGGCCATATCCATGGCCAACAAGGCCGGGCAAGTCGTCACCGGCTTCGAGCGGGTCAAGGCGACGCTGCGCGAAGGCCGCATCGAAGTGCTCGTCCACGCGAAGGAAGCAAGCGAGGACGGATGCCGGAAACTCGATGCCATCGCCATGGCCGCGGAAAGCGGAGAAAAAACCGCAATAATCCGGCTGTTTGCCGGGGAACAATTGGACTTGGCGCTGGGGCGGCAAAATGTGGTACATGCAGCCCTGTTCGACCATCCGGCGAGCCGGGTTTTTCTAGCGCACTCTTGGCGATACGAGCGCTGGCGAGAAGAAAAGCCCGCCGGCAAGGGTGTGAACATCGGCCGCGACGAGACGCGGCCAGCGAAAAAAGGTCACTGAACAGGTCGTTATGGCTGAGAAGGACACGGAAAAGACGTTGCGTTCATCGTCGACGAAACCGACGCTTACGCTCAAGCGTAACGTCGAGCAGGGCGTCGTGCGTCAAAGCTTCAGCCATGGCCGCTCGAAATCGGTGGTGGTGGAAAAAGTAAAGCGCCGGACGCTTGGTCCGGGCGGCGACGGCAAGTCCGAGGCAGCTGACACCAAACGCGCTACCGCGCGCGCCGCGGCTCCCGCTGCGGCGCCCCCCGCCACTGCGAAATCCGCGCCGGCGGCGGCAAAGCCCGCGGTTACGGCGGAATCACCGGCGGCGCCGAAGCCATCCGGCGTCGTGCTCCGCACGCTCACCGAGGAAGAGCGCGACGCGCGCGGCAAGGCGTTGGATCGCGCCCGTGTGCGCGAGGCCGAGGAGCGGAAAGTCGCCGAAGAAGAAGCGCAGCGCCGGTCGGCGCGCGACGCCGCCGACCGTGCCGATCGCGAAGCCGCCGAAGCCCGCAAGCGCGACGAAGAGGCGCGCCGCACATCGGACGAAGAGAAAAAGCGCAAGGCGGAGCAGGAAGCGCGCAAGCGCTTCGGCGAAATCGGGAGCGGCGCCGCTGCCCGCACCATCGTTATCGAGGATGACGACGAAGGCCCGCGCCCGTCGCGGCGCGGCGGCAAGACCGCGGCCGCACCGCGTCCCGTGCGCAGCGGCGGCGAAGAGAAACGCCGCGGCCGACTCACGGTCGTGACCGCCTTCAGCGACGAGGAGCGTCAGCGTTCGGTCGCCTCCTTCCGCCGGCGTGTGCAGCGCATCACCGGCCACCGGCCCTCAGACGAGCCGAAGGAAAAAATTTCGCGCGAAGTGGTGATCCCGGAAGTGATCACCATTCAGGAACTCGCGAACCGCATGGCCGAGCGCGCGGTCGATGTCATCCGGCTCCTGATGAAGCAGGGCCAGATGGCGACGATCAACGACACGATCGATGCCGATACCGCGCAATTGATCGCCGAGGAATTGGGCCACACCGTCAGGCGCGTTGCCGAAGCGGATGTCATCGAGGGCCTGTTCGATGCGCCCGACGATGCGGCGCATATGAAGCCTCGGCCGCCGGTCGTCACCGTGATGGGCCATGTCGACCATGGCAAAACATCGCTGCTGGATGCGATCCGTGAAACCAACGTCGTCGCCGGCGAAGCCGGCGGCATCACCCAGCACATCGGCGCCTATCAGGTGACGGCCCCCTCGGGCGCGAAAATCACCTTCATCGACACGCCGGGCCACGCGGCGTTTACGGCGATGCGTGCGCGCGGCGCCAAGGTCACCGACCTCGTCATTCTGGTGGTCGCCGCCGATGACGGCGTCAAGCCGCAGACGGTGGAGGCGATCCAACACGCGCGCGCGGCGAAGGTGCCGATCATCGTCGCCATCAACAAGATCGACAAGGCGGATGCCAAGCCCGAGCGAGTGCGCACCGAGCTTTTGCAGCACGAGGTGCAGGTCGAATCCATGGGCGGCGAGACGCTCGACGTCGAGGTATCGGCGACGAAGAAAACCAATCTCGACAAGCTCCTTGAGACGATCGGGCTGCAGACCGAAATTCTCGACCTGAAGGCCAATCCCGACCGCGCGGCGGAAGGCACCGTCATCGAGGCAAAACTCGACCGCGGCCGCGGGCCGGTCGCGACCGTTCTCGTGCAGCGCGGAACCTTGCGCGTAGGCGACATCGTCGTCGCCGGCGGCGAATGGGGCCGCGTGCGGGCGCTCGTCAACGACCAAGGGAAAAATGTTACGGAAGCCGGCCCCTCCATGCCGGTGGAAGTGCTCGGCTTCGCCGGCACGCCGGAAGCGGGCGACCGCTTGGCGGTCGTGGAAAACGAGGCGCGTGCGCGCGAGGTCACCGACTATCGCGCCCGCCAGCGGCGCGACCAGCCGGCGCGCGGCGTCGCGCGCGGCTCGCTCGAACAGATGATGAACCAGCTGAAGTCCGCCGGCCGCAAGGAATTTCCGCTGCTGGTGAAAGGCGACGTGCAGGGCTCGGTCGAGGCGATCGTGGGCGCGCTCGAAAAACTCGGGACCGACGAGGTCGGCGCCCGCGTGCTGTTGGCCGGCGTCGGCGGCATCGCCGAATCGGATGTGACACTCGCCGCGTCCACGGGGGCCGCGATCATCGGCTTCAACGTGCGCGCCCACAAGGAAGCGCGCGAGGCCGCCGAGCGCACCGGCGTCGAAATCCGCTACTACAACATCATCTACGATCTCGTTGACGACGTGAAAAAGGCGATGTCCGGGTTGCTGGCGCCGACCTTGCGCGAAACCATGCTCGGCAACGCCGAAATCCTCGAAATTTTCAACGTCTCGAAGGTGGGCAAGATCGCCGGCTGCCGCGTTACCGACGGCAAGGTCGAGCGCGGCGCCAATGTGCGGCTCATCCGCGACAATGTCGTGATCCACGAAGGCAAGCTCGCGACGCTGAAACGCTTCAAGGACGACGCGCGCGAGGTCCTCGCCGGCCAGGAATGCGGCATGTCATTCGAGAAGTACGAAGACATGCGCGTCGGCGACATTATCGAGTGCTATCGCGTCGAGAGCGTGCAGCGCTCGCTCTGAACTCAATCATTCGCCATTGACGTCTGTCGCTCGGTTCCAACCCGGGGAGACGTTACGAGATGACCAGGCACCATTCCAAAACATCGAGCCCGAGCCAGCGCATGTTGCGCGTGGGCGAGCTCGTGCGGCACGCGATCGTCGAAGTATTCGCCCACGAAGGCGTGCACGATCCGGTGCTCGCCTCGCACACCATCACTTTCCCGGAAGTGCGCATGAGCGCGGATCTCAGGCTCGCCACCGTCTATGTGATGCCGCTCGGCGGCCGCGACACCGACGCGGTGCTCGCGGCCCTCGAGAAGAACAAGCGTTGGCTGCGCGGCGCGCTCGCCAAGCGCATCGAGATCAAATTCATGCCCGAATTGCGCTTCCGCCTCGACGAGACCTTCGACGAGGCGGACCGGATCGAGCGCTTGCTGCGCTCGCCCGCGGTCGCGCGCGATCTCAAATCGAAGCGCGAGGGATCGGAATGAACGCGCCGCGTGTCGAAAAACGCGACCTTCACGGCTGGCTCATTCTCGACAAGGAGGTCGGCCAGACGTCGACGGCGGCGGTTGCGGCGCTCAAGCGCCTGTTCCGCGCGAAGAAAGTCGGCCATGCCGGCACGCTCGATCCGCTTGCGTCGGGTGTGTTGCCCATCGCTTTTGGTGAAGCGACGAAGACCACTTCGTTCGTGATGGAAGGCCGAAAGGCCTACCGCTTCACGGTGCGCTGGGGCGAGGAGACCGACACCGACGATTGCGAAGGCCGGCCGCTTTCGCAAACCGCAAGCCGGCCTTCGCCGGAGGGAGTGCGCCGTTTGCTGCCGAGTTTCACGGGGCGAATCGAGCAGACGCCGCCGCGCTTTTCCGCGCTGAAGATCGAGGGCGAACGCGCCTATAACCTCGCGCGCGACGGCGAGGACGTTTCGCTCGCTCCGCGGCCGGTGGAAGTGCATCGTCTTGATTTGATCGAAACGCCCGATGCCGACCACGCGGTGTTCGAAACCGAATGCGGCAAGGGCACGTATGTGCGGGCGCTTGCCCGCGACATGGGCCGCGCGCTCGGTTGCCTCGGGCATGTTTCCGAACTCCGGCGCACGCAGGTCGGATCCTTCGGCGAGCAGGAAGCGCTTCGCTTCCCGGAACTCGAACGGCGGGTCCGGAGCGGAGACGCCGACCTTGCCGCGGCGCTGTTGCCGGTCGAATCGGGCCTCGAGGCCGTGCCGGCGTTGCAGGTGAGCCGCTCCGATGCCGACCGGCTCACCCTCGGGCAGTCGGTTCTCCTGCGCGGACGCGATGCGCCTTTGCTCGAGGGGATGGTCGCGGTTTCGACGCATGGTTTTCTGGTGGCGCTTGCGGAGATTTCGCAAGGGGCGCTGAAGCCGCGCCGCATTTTCAACCTACCGCGTTGAAATCGCAGAGAAATCGCGAATGATATTCCGCTGGCGCCGACACATAATTCCTTTATATTCCGCGCGCATCCGCCCCCGGCCACGGCCGAAGCGGTATCACCCGCGACCTTGCTGGACGACATCCCGGCCCGGCCGCACTCGAACTTGCAACAGAAAAGGATAAACCGATGTCGCTAAGCGCGGAGCGCAAGCAGGCGCTCGTCAAGGAATACGCGACCAAGAAGGACGACAGTGGTTCGCCGGAAGTGCAGGTCGCCATTCTCTCGGAACGGATCAATAACCTGACCGAGCACTTTAAGACCCACGTCAAGGACAATCATTCGCGGCGCGGTTTGTTGAAGATGGTCTCGCAGCGGCGCAGACTTCTCGACTATCTGAAGTCGAAGGACGAAGCGCGGTATCAGAAGCTGATCGACCGGCTCAACATTCGCCGTTAGTCAATTCCGCGCGGGCAATCCGGCTTCGCGCGGCTCGATCGCGGCGGCGTACCGCCGCATAACCAACGGAAGACAAAGCCATGGCAGGATCGCCGGACGCTCTTTCCCCAGCGCGCTACGCGAGCGCGCGGGCGAGCGTCTCGCCGTCTTGCCCATGGCTTTTATCCTCCGCAAGCCATGGAAATTACGCATGTTCGACATTCATCGTGAGGAAATCGACTGGGGCGGCCGTCGCCTAGTTCTCGAAACCGGAAGACTCGCGCGCCAAGCCGACGGCGCGGTTCTCGCCACCTACGGCGACACCACCGTGATCGCGACCGTCGTCGCCGCCAAGGAGCCGAAAGCCGGGATCGACTTTCTTCCGCTCACCGTCAACTACCAGGAAAAATTCTTCGCCGCGGGCCGCATTCCCGGCGGCTATTTCAAGCGCGAAGGCCGCCCGACCGAAAAGGAAACGCTCACCTCGCGCCTGATCGACCGGCCGATCCGGCCGCTCTTCGCCGAAGGCTGGCGCTGCGACACGCAGATCATCACCACCGTGCTTTCGCACGATCTCGAGAACGATCCCGACATCGTGGCGATGGTGGCGGTCTCTGCGGCGCTGACGCTTTCCGGCGCTCCCTTCATGGGGCCGATCGGCGGCGCGCGCGTCGCCTTCATCAACAACGAATACGTGCTGAATCCGACGCTCGAGGAAATGACCGAGAGCCAGCTCGATCTCGTCGTCGCCGGAACGAGCGAAGCGGTGCTGATGGTCGAATCGGAAGCGAAAGAACTCGCGGAAGAAGTGATGTTGGGCGCCGTCATGTTCGGCCACCGGCATTTCCAGCCGGTGATCGACATGATCATCCGGCTCGCCGAGAAGGCCGCCAAGGAGCCGCGCGAGATCAATGCGCCCGATACTTCGGCGATCGAGAAGAAAGTGCGCGCGCTCGCGGAAGCGGATCTCCGCGCCGCCTACTCGATCCGCGCCAAGCAAGAGCGCCACAAGGCGGTGGAAGCGGCGAAGGCCAAGGTCAAGGCCGCTTTCGAAGCGGAAGCCGCCGACAAGAAGGATGCGCCGACGCCGCAGACCGTGGGCGGCGTCTTCAAGGAACTGGAAGCGGAAATCGTCCGCAACTCGATCCTGGATACCGGCCAACGCATCGACGGCCGCGACGGCAAGACAGTTCGCCCGATCGTCGCCGAGGTCGGCGTATTGCCGCGCACGCACGGTTCATCGGTATTCACCCGCGGCGAGACGCAGGCGCTCGTGGTCGCGACGCTCGGCACCGGCGAGGACGAGCAATATATCGACGCCTTGCAGGGAACCTATAAAGAGACGTTCCTCCTGCACTACAACTTCCCGCCCTTCTCGGTCGGCGAAACCGGCCGCGTCGGCGCGCCGGGCCGCCGCGAAATCGGTCACGGCAAGCTCGCCTGGCGCGCCGTGCACCCGATGCTGCCGCCGGCCACTGAATTCCCCTACACCATTCGCGTGGTGTCGGAGATTCTGGAATCGAACGGCTCCTCCTCGATGGCGACGGTGTGCGGCACTTCGCTCGCGCTGATGGATGCGGGCGTTCCACTCCGCCGCCCGGTCGCGGGCATCGCGATGGGTCTCATTCTGGAAGACAAGAAATACGCGGTGCTCTCCGACATCCTCGGCGACGAAGACCATCTGGGCGACATGGACTTCAAGGTGGCCGGCACCGACAAGGGCGTGACCGCGTTGCAGATGGACATCAAGATCGCGGGCATTACCGAAGAGATCATGCGGGTGGCGCTCACGCAGGCGAAGGACGGCCGCATCCACATCCTCGACGAGATGGCGAAGGCGATCACCGCCGCCCGCCCGCAACTCGGCGAACACGCGCCGCGCATCGAGGTGATGCAGATCCCGGTCGACAAGATCCGCGAAGTGATCGGCACCGGCGGCAAGGTGATCCGCGAAATCGTGGAAAAGACCGGCGCCAAGATCAACGTCGAGGACGACGGCACGATCAAGATCGCGTCGGCCAAGGCGGAATCGATCAACGCGGCGATCAAGTGGATCAAGTCGATCGCCTCCGACCCCGAGGTCGGCATGATCTACGACGGCACCGTCGTGAAGACCGTCGACTTCGGCGCGTTCGTGAATTTCTACGGCGCCAAGGACGGGCTCGTCCACATCAGCCAGCTTGCGCAACGCCGCGTCAACAAGACGACGGACGTCGTCAAGGAAGGCGACAAGGTCAAGGTCAAGCTTCTTGGCTTCGACGACCGCGGCAAGGTGCGGCTGTCGATGAAGGTCGTCGACCAGCAGACCGGCGAGGACCTTGAAGCGAAGCAAAAAGCAGGCGAGCGGAGCGAGGCCGAGCCGCAGGCGGGCGCGGCCGGCTGAAGCCAGCGCATCCGCAAAACCGATAAAACAAGGGCGGCCATGAGCCGCCCTTGTTGTTGCAGCTTATTGAAAGCTATTTTTCATGGGCGCTATGAAACCCTCAGCCCTCTCCGCCGCCCACCTCTTCTCGCACCTGCCGGACAATCTCGCCAACGGCCTGTTCGCGCGGTCGCGGCCGGTGAAGCTCGCGCCCGACCAGATGTTGTTTCTCGCCGGCGATCCCGGCGACGGCTGCTACCATGTGGAAAAAGGGCTTCTGAAGGTGAGCGTTGCCTCGCCCGCGGGGAGCGAGCGCATCCTCGCCATTCTCGGCCCGGGCGCGCTCGTGGGGGAGCTTGCGATCGTCGACGGGCAACCGCGCTCGGCTTCGGTCTCGTCGATCTGGGAATCCGAACTCAGCTTCATCAGCCGCACGGTCTTCGAGGAGTTCGTGCGCGAGCACCCCGAAACGAACCGCTACATCCTGACGCTTCTCGCGCAACGGCTGCGCGACACCAACAGCATCGTGGCCGCCGCGAGTTTTCTTTCGATCAAGGGCCGTGTCGCGCTCGCGCTCCTGCACCTTGCCGAAGCGTTCGGACAGGATGTCGGCAGCGGGCGCCTGCTGATCCGGCAGAAAATCACGCAGAGCGACGTCGCGGCGATGGCGGGCGTCGCGCGCGAAAACGTAAGCCGGACGCTGAACGAATGGATGCGGCAGAAACTCGTGAGCCGCCTCTCGAGCTATTATTGCATCGAGAACAAGAAAAAGCTCGAAGCGGAAGCCGAGATTTGAACGGCCCCGCATCTCGCGGGGGCAATCGTCACTCCGCCGCTTTGGGCCGCGCCTTCGCCTCGGATTCTTCCTTCAGCGAATCGGGGTGGGGCATCGCGATGACGTTGTAGCCCGAATCGACGAAATGGATCTCGCCGGTGACGCCGGTCGACAGATCCGACAAGAGATAAAGCCCGGCGCCGCCGAGCTCCTCGAGGGTGACGCCGCGGCCGAGCGGCGAATGCTTCTGCTGGAAGGCAAACATCACGCGCGCGTCGCTGATGCCGGCGCCGGCAAGCGTGCGGATCGGCCCCGCCGAGATCGCATTGACGCGGATTCCTTGCGCGCCGAAATCGACGGCGAGATAGCGCACGCTTGCTTCCAACGCCGCCTTGGCGACGCCCATGGCGTTGTAGTTCGGCATCGCGCGCAAGCCGCCATTATAGGTGAGCGTGATCATCGAGCCGCCGTCCTGCATCAGCGCGGCCGCACGCTTGGCGGCCTCGGTGAAGGAGAAGCAGGAGATCAGCATGGTGCGCTGGAAATTCTCGCGCGTGGTGTCGGCATAGCGGCCCTTCAATTGGCTCTTGTCGGAAAAGGCGACGGCGTGAACGAGAAAATCGAGCCCGCCCCACTTGTGCTTGACCTCGGCGAACACCTTGTCGACGGTGGCTATATCCTCCACGTCGCAGGACATAATGATTTCGCCCTTCACGGATTCCGCGAGCGGCCGCACCCGCTTCCCCAGCGCCTCGCCCTGATAAGTGAAGGCAAGCCGCGCGCCGTGCTCCGCCACGGTCTTCGCAATCCCCCAGGCAATCGAATGGTCGTTCGCGACCCCCATGATCAAGCCGCGTTTTCCCTGCATCAGCGCTTGCATGAAATTCCGTCCCTGTTTTGCCGATCGCCTCGTCCCGGACGCTCAAGCATCGGGATGCTTGAATACGAGCGTCGCGTTCGTCCCTCCGAAACCGAAAGAATTCGACAACACGCAGGCGAGCTTCTTGTTATCCTCGCGCTTGCGCACGATCGGCATGTCGGCGAAGGCGGGATCGATTTCGTCGATGTGCGCACTCTTGCAGATGAAGCCATTGTTCATCATCAGGAGCGAATAGATCGATTCCTGCACGCCGGTGGCGCCGAGCGAATGGCCGGTAAGCGACTTCGTCGCCGAAATCGGCGGGCATTTCTTGCCGAACACCTCGCGGATCGCCTCGATCTCCTTGATGTCGCCGATCGGCGTCGAGGTCGCGTGCGGATTGATGTAGTCGACGGCCGGCTTCACGCCCTCGAGCGCCATCTTCATGCAGCGCACGGCGCCCTCGCCCGAAGGCTGCACCATGTCGTAGCCATCGGAGGTGGCGCCGTAGCCGCAAATCTCGCCATAAATGCGCGCGCCGCGCGCTTTCGCGCGATCGAGCTCTTCGAGCACGAGGACACCGGCGCCGCCCGCGATCACGAAGCCGTCGCGGTCCTTGTCATAGGCGCGCGAGGCGACCGCCGGCTTGTCGTTGAAGCCCGTGGACATCGCGCCCATGGCGTCGAACAGGACCGACAGCGTCCAGTCGAGCTCCTCGCAGCCGCCGGCGAAGATCACGTCCTGCTTGCCGCATTGAATGAGCTCATAGGCGTTGCCGATGCAATGATTGGAAGTGGCGCAGGCGGACGAGATTGAATAGTTGATGCCCTTGATCTTGAACCAGGTGGCGAGCGTCGCCGACGCGGTCGAGGACATTGCTTTCGGCACCGCGAAGGGACCGACGCGCTTCGGACCCTTGGCGCGCGTGGTGTCGAAAGCCTCGAGGAGCGTGTGCGTCGAGGGGCCGCCGGAGCCCATGATGATGCCGGTCTTCTCGTGGCTGATGTCCTTTTCCTCGAGGCCGGCGTCGCGGATCGCCTGATCCATGGCGACGTGATTCCAGGCGGTGCCGCCGCCATGAAAGCGCATGGCGCGGCGATCAACGATGCCGGATGGATCGAGCGTGGGCGCGCCGTGCACCTGGCAGCGGAAACCAAGCTTGGCGTAGTCCTCGGCGCGCGAAATGCCGCTCTTCGCTTCGCGCAGGCTCGCGAGCACCTCCTGGGTGTTGTTGCCGATGGACGAAACGATGCCCATCCCGGTGACGACGACCCGCCGCATCTTATCCTCTTTGTTTCATCGGTTGATCGCGGCCGCAGCGGAATCGGCGGCGCGCGCTCATTTCAAGCCTTCGCGGACTCGAGCGCCTGATCGACCTTAACCAAGCCGACTTTGAGGTCGAAGGCCCTATAGATAATTTCGCCGTCGGCCGAAAGCCAGCCGTCGGCGATGCCGAGCACGAGCTTCGAGCGCATGACGCGCTTTATATCGATGCCATAAATGAGCTTTTTCACCGTCGGCAGCACAAGGCCGGAAAATTTGATCTCGCCGGCGCCCAGCGCCCTTCCCTTGCCGGGCAAGCCGAGCCAGCCGAGGAAAAAGCCCAGCATTTGCCATAGCGCGTCGATGCCGAGGCAGCCCGGCATCACCGGGTCGCCCTTGAAGTGGCAGGCGAAAAACCAGAGGTCGGGTTTCATATCAAGCTCGGCGCGGATCAGGCCCTTGCCATGCTCGCCGCCCTGCTCGGCGATTTCGGATATGCGGTCGAACATCAACAGCGGCGGCAGCGGCAGTTGGGCATTGCCCTGGCCGAACAGTTCGCCCCGTCCGCAGGCGAGCAGGTCTTCATAGCTGAAGCTGTTCTGACGTTCGTTCATCGCACGCCGCTGGATCGAGGGTTCGGCCTCGGCCGGGTTTTGGGGTTTACCTAACATAATGGCTCCTTTCCCGAAAAGGCACGGGGCGCGCTTTCCAAGCTCGCGTTTTTCCGAGGAATCAAAGGGTTACAAGGCCTTATCGGCTGTTGCGCCGACATGGCGGCGTACTTATCATGAAGGAACGACAAGAAACGCGATCTCGAGCAGCCGTTTCAGGCTGGCGGGGGTGGCGAAGCTGGTTTATGCCGACTGAGAAAGAGCACTTCGAGCAGGCGATGAACGAGACTGTCCGTAGGCCGATCGTCGAGAATGAAGGCACCGAATTGCCGGTGGACCGGCTGCGCATTGAGCCGAGCGCAGGCCGCCGCACGGGATGCCCGTTCCATGACGTGCGCGAAATGCTGCGCGAGGCGGGCTTGCGCCCGACGCGGCAGCGGCTTGCGCTCGGCTGGCTGCTCTTCGCCAAGGGCGACCGGCATCTGACGGCGGAAATGCTGCATGAGGACGCGCTGCGCGCGCGGTTCCCGGTTTCGCTCGCCACCGTCTACAACACGCTCAACCAATTCACCGAAGTGGGCCTGTTGCGGGAAGTCGCGGTGGACGGCTCGAAGACTTATTTCGACACCAACGCCTCGGATCACCACCACTTCTATGTCGAGGGCGACAACCGGCTCCTCGATATTCCGGGCGCGGAACTCATGCTCGGCAAACGGCCGAGCCCGCCCGAGGGCTTTGAAGTCGCGCGCATCGACGTGATCGTGCGGCTCCGGCGCAAGTAAATTCCCAGCGCGAAAGCGCCCTCACTCCACGGTTTCATTGGGATAGACGCCCCACAGGCGTTCTTGCTCCATATAGCCGTCGAAGCCTTCGCCGAATATCCGGCACCATTTGCCGTCGCAGCCCTTCACCGATGCGAGCACGCCGTGCTCGAGCCGGGCGGTTACCTGCGCGCCGGCACTCCCGCTCTGATAGAGCGGAAAGGTTTCGTCCTTCTTCGACCAGGGCGCGACGAGGACGGTGCGCCGGCTCGACAGCAGCGAGTGATAGACCCAGCCCTCGGCGCCTTCGGAATCGCGAATCTTTCGCCAGTTCTCCGATTCGGAAGTGATTTCCACCGGCAGCCCGGCGCGGGTGAAGACCGCGGTCACGTCATGATCGCGCGTGGGACCGGCGCGCAAATTGACCTTGTCGGCCTTGAGGCTCACGAAGCGCGGCACCGGCAGGCCGCTCACGGCACCGGTTTCGTCTTCGGAATGGGCCGGCGCCGGAGCGAGGGCGAAAAAGGCGAGCACAAAAAAGACGGCTGAGTATCTTTGCCCAATATGCATCGGCGGCATTCGCGTGTTCCCGTGTTTCGCAAGGTCTTTCATCGGCGGCAAGGCTTTTTCAAGTCAAGCTACCGACATGCCGCGGCGCACCTGTTTTGAGTTTCAAAAACCCCTCTGCTACAGAGAGGCGTTCGGGGCAATCCATAAAAACAAGCCGCAGCCCCGGCCGAATGACGGAATCGAGGAAGCAAGGCGGGACGATGCCCAAAAAGAAGCCGCTTGTCGTCGTCACGAGACGCCTGCCCGACAGCGTCGAGACGCGCATGCGCGAACTCTTCGACGCGCGCCTCAATATCGACGACCGCCCGCTGTCCCAGCAAGAGCTTGTCGAAGCGGTCAAATCCGCCGACGTGCTTGTCCCCACCGTGACCGACCGCATCGATTCGGCGGTGCTGTCGCAAGCGGGCCCAAGCCTCAAGCTCGTCGCCAATTTCGGCAACGGTGTCGACAACATTGATGTCGCGACCGCGCTCGCGCGCGGGATCACCGTCACCAATACGCCCGGCGTGCTCACCGAAGACACCGCCGACATGACGATGGCGCTCATTCTCGCAGTGCCGCGGCGGCTTTCGGAAGGAGCCTCGGTGCTGATCAGCGACGGCGAATGGAAAGGCTGGTCGCCGACCTGGATGCTCGGCCATCGCATCTCCAACAAGCGGCTCGGCATCATCGGCATGGGCCGCATCGGCAGCGCGGTCGCCCGGCGCGCGAAGGCGTTCGGCCTGCAGATCCACTACCACAACCGGCGGCACGTATCGCAAGAGCTCGAGGAGGCGCTGGAGGCGACCTACTGGGAGAGCCTCGACCAGATGCTCGCGCGCATGGACATCATCTCGATCAACTGCCCGCATACGCCGGCGACCTATCACCTGCTGTCGTCGCGGCGGCTGAAGTTGCTCAAATCCGACGCCTATGTGGTGAACACCGCGCGCGGCGAGGTGACCGACGAAAACGCGCTCGCGCGCATGATCGAGGCGGGCGAACTCGCCGGCGCGGGGTTGGATGTGTTCGAGCACGAGCCCGCGGTCAATCCGAAACTCGTCAAGCTCGCGCGCGCGGGCAAGGTGGTGCTCCTGCCGCATATGGGCTCGGCCACGATCGAAGGCCGCATCGACATGGGCGAGAAGGTGATCGTGAACATCCGCACCTTCATGGACGGCCATCGGCCGCCGGATCGCGTCTTGCCGTCGATGCTATAAGCGAGCCGCAGGATCGTTTTTAAAGCCGAGGTCGTAAGCGGTGGCAAAAAGGCCCCCAAAGCACGAGACGTTCTTTTTCGTGTATGTGCTGGGAAGCCGAAGCAAGAACGATCACCGAACCTATGTCGGCTGGACAATGGACCTGGAAAGACGCCTGCGGCAGCACAATGCGGGCGTGGGCGCCAAGTCATCGCGCGGGCGGCAATGGATTCTGCTCTATTTCGAATGTTGCAAAACCCGCCGCGAAGCGATGAGCCGCGAGTGGTATATCAAGCATGACCGAAAATTCCGCACCACGCTGCGCGCGATCATTCAACCGAAATGAAGCAGACGGAAAGCGGAAATTGAATCTTGCCCGGCGTCAGCGGGCGAGCGCCGCAAGGTCGCGAATCGTCGGGCTTTGGCCCGAAAGCGGATTGTCCGGATTCCACCGATAGCGCAACGTCTCGAAACGTATCGAACGCGCGTCGAAGATCAAGAGCTTACCCACGAGCCCCTCGCCGAAGCCGACGATTTCGCGGATGACTTCGAGCGCCGCGAGCGAACCCGCGACGCCCGCCAAGGCGCCGAGGATTCCGGCTTGCTCGCAGGTGGGCACGGTGCCGGCGGGCGGGGCTTCGGGAAAAAGACAGCGATAGGTCGGGTTCGGCGTTCCGTCCTTATCCTTCTCATGGGCGCGAATGGTGGTGAGCGTCGCGTCGAAGGTGCCGAGGGCCGCGGTCACGAGCGGGCGCTTGGCGAGAAAGCAGGTGTCGGAAACGAGATAGCGGGTGGCGAAATTATCGGAGCCGTCGAGCACCACGTCATGCGCCGAAATCAACGCCAGCGCGTTTCTTGCATCGAGCCGTTCGAGGCGCGCAACGACCTCGACATGCGGATTGAGCCTTTCAATCGCGTCCGCGGCACTTTCGGCCTTGGGACGGCCGAGATCGGGCGTCCCATGCAGCACCTGCCGCTGCAAATTGGAAAGGCTCACCTGGTCGTCGTCGATCACCGTGAGCTTTCCGACGCCGGCGGCCGCTAAATAAAGGAGCGCCGGCGAGCCAATGCCACCGGCGCCAACGACGAGGACGCGCGCGGCTTTCAGCTTTTGCTGGCCGGGGCCGCCCACCTCGTGCAGCACGATGTGGCGGGCGTAGCGTTCGATTTCTTCGGCGGATAAAGGCATGGCGAATTATATCACGCCACAACCGGTCGTGGCGCCGGCTCAAACGTCGAGGTTGGCGACCGAAAGCGCGTTTTCCTGGATGAATTCGCGGCGCGGCTCGACCACGTCACCCATCAACTTGGTGAAGAGGTCATCGGCCTCGTCGCCTTCCTGCCGCTTCACCTGCAGGAGCGAGCGGGCGTTGATGTCGAGCGTCGTCTCCCAAAGCTGCTCGGGATTCATCTCGCCGAGGCCCTTGTAGCGTTGCAGCGTCAGGCCCTTGCGGCCGGCGGAGGTGATCGCCTCGAACAGGCTCACGGGCCCGTAGACCGGCGTTTCCTCGCCCTTGCGCACGAGCCGCGCGGGCTTGGCGTACACCTCCTGCAGATGCGGCGCCATCGCGTCGAGTTTGCGGGCGTCGGCGGAAGCAAGGAATGCCGGATCGATGACCGCCTCCTCGCGCACGCCGCGGACCGTGCGCGAAAAACGAAAGCCGTTTTCGTCGGAGGTTCCTTCCCAGCCGCGTTCGGTTTCCTCGGAAAGTGCATCGAGGCGTTTGGCGACATAAGCGGCGGCGGCTTTGGCGCTCTTGGCATCGGAAAGAATTTTCGGATCCATGGCGCCGGCGATCGCCGTCTGCTCGACCGCGGTGCGGTCGTAGCGCGGATGCAGCCCGCGCAACACGTTGCGGGCGTTCCGCGCTTCCTCGACGAGCGCCGCGAGATCGGCGCTGGCGCGCTGCTCGCCGCCGGCGAGCTTGAGCACGGCTTCCTCGAGGCCAGCATTGATCAGGTAATCGTCGAGGGCGCGTTCGTCCTTGAGATACTGCTCGGACTTCCCGCGCGTCACCTTGTAGAGCGGCGGCTGCGCGATGAAGATGTGGCCCTGCTCGATCAAAGACGCCATCTGCCGGAAGAAGAAGGTGAGAAGAAGCGTGCGGATGTGCGAGCCGTCCACATCGGCGTCGGTCATGATGATGATCTTGTGGTAGCGGAGCTTCGAAAGGTCGAAGTCCTCATGGCCGATGCCGGTGCCAAGCGCGGTGATCAGCGTGCCGATTTCCTGAGAGGACAGCATCTTGTCGAAGCGCGCGCGCTCGACATTGAGGATCTTGCCGCGGAGGGGAAGCACGGCCTGGAAGGCGCGGTCGCGCGCTTGTTTCGCGGAGCCGCCGGCGGAATCACCCTCGACCAGGAACAATTCGGATTTCGCGGGATCGCGCTCCTGGCAATCGGCAAGCTTGCCGGGGAGCGAAGAGACGTCGAGCGCGCCCTTGCGGCGGGTGAGTTCGCGCGCCTTGCGCGCGGCCTCGCGCGCGGCCGCGGCTTCCACCACCTTGGAGACGAGCGGCTTTGCTTCCGAGGGATGTTTATCGAACCAGCCCTGAAGAGCATCGGCGACGATCGTCTCGACAACCGGACGGACTTCGGAGGAGACGAGCTTGTCCTTGGTCTGCGACGAAAACTTGGGATCGGGCACCTTGATTGAGAGCACCGCGGTCAGGCCCTCGCGGCAATCCTCGCCGGTGAGATCGACCTTGTCCTTTTTCGCGAGACCCGAATTTTCCGCGTAACGAATGACCTCGCGCGTCAGCGCCGCCGCGAAACCGGTGAAGTGCGTACCGCGATCGCGCTGCGGAATGTTGTTGGTGAAGCAGAGAATATTCTCGTGATAGCTGTCGTTCCACGACAGCGCCGCCTCGACCACGATCTTGTCGCGCTCGCCGTGGATCATGATCGGCTGCGGGATCAGCGACTGCTTGTTGCGGTCGAGGTAGCGCACGAATTCCTCGACACCGCCCTCGTAGCGCATCTCTTCGATCTTCGGCACCGGCCCGCGCTGATCGGCAAGCGTGACCTTCACGCCCGAATTGAGGAAGGCGAGCTCGCGCAGGCGATGCTCCAGCGTCGCGAAATCGAACTCGGTGGCGGAGAAGACCTCGTGGCTCGGCCAGAACGTAACGCGGGTGCCGCGCGTGTCGGCCACCTTACCGACGGCCTTCAGCGCGTGCTCGGCCTTGCCGTTCTTGAAGCGCATGAAGAACTCGCGGCCATCGCGCCAGATCGTAAGATCGAGCCGGCTCGAAAGCGCATTGACGACAGAGACGCCGACGCCGTGCAGGCCGCCGGAAACCTTGTAGGTGTTCTGGTCGAATTTTCCGCCGGCATGCAGCCGCGTCATGATCACTTCGGCGGCGGAGACTTTTTCTTCCTTATGGATGTCGGTCGGAATGCCGCGGCCGTCATCGGTGACCGTGCAGGAGCCGTCGGCATTGAGTTCGACCTCGATGTGGGTGGCGAAGCCCGCCAGCGCCTCGTCGATGGCGTTGTCGACGACCTCGTAGACCATGTGGTGAAGGCCGGAGCCGTCATCGGTGTCGCCGATATACATGCCCGGCCGCTTGCGCACGGCGTCGAGGCCCTTGAGGACCTGGATCGCTTCGGCACCGTAGTCGTCCTTGGACGCGCCGGGCTTGGCGTTGCCGGCCTTGGACGAGCCATTTTTGCGGGGAGGCTTGGCCATTTCTGCAGGTCTCGAATCGCTTGAAAAGCAACTCTAATTTAGTGTTCGTTTGGCACGAAAACAGGGTCTAGCCTAGGGCAAAGTCTCCTTGTCTAAGTAATTGATTCTAAATGCTTTGTTTGCACTTTATGCGCCGCCAAATACGCCCTGTAATGGACAGTCAAGACGGCCGTTTTCGATACCGATTTCAGCGGTCTTTTCAGGTCGGAATAATGCCGTCGGCGCCCACGCGAAAATGCTCGGCGCGACCGGCGACCGGCGCGAACGCCGACGCGTCGACGCCGGTCATAAAGACCTGAGCGCCGAGGCGGTCGAGCAGCGCGAACAGCGCGAGCCGCCGCGCCTCGTCGAGAAAAGCCGCGACGTCATCGAGCAGGATCACGGGTTGAAAGCCGTGCATCGCGGCGACGAGGCGGGCGTGCGAGAGCACAAGCCCGACGAGAAGCGCCTTGCGCTCGCCGGTCGAGGCGCGCGCGGCGGGAATTTGCTTCGGCGCGTGCACGACCACGAGGTCGGTGCGGTGGGGACCGTCGAGGGTGCGCCCGGCGGCGCGGTCGCGCTCGCGCGCGGCATGAAGAATTTGCCGATAGCGATCCTCGATTTCGATCGCGGACGAATCCCGCAGCGAGGATTCCATCCAGCCGTCGAGCGAGATTTCCGCGTCGGGAAAAAGCGAGGCGGGATCGTGCGCGGCCGTAATCTCCGCTTGCAGCCGCTCCACGCATTCGGCGCGCGCGGCCGCGACCGCAACCGCGAGTTCGGCGACTTCGTGCTCGATCGCATCGAGCCAGCGCGAATCGGGCGAGGCCTCCTCCAGGAGGCGATTGCGCGAGCGCAGCGCGCGCTCCAGCGCCGCGACGCGCGTGCCATGCTCGGCGTCGATCGCAAGCACCAGGCGATCGAGAAAGCGGCGGCGATCGCCGGCGGGCCCCAGGAACAGGCCATCCATTTCGGGCACGAGCCATACGACGCGCAAATGGTCGGCGAAGGCGGCGGCGGAAGCCGCTTTCTCCTGATCGACGCGGAAGCGGCGCAAGGGTGCCGCCCCTTCGGCGGCCGGGTCGATGCCGGTGCCGAGGCGAACAGCGCCGAGCGCGCCGTCGACTTCCGACGCAACCGCCCAGGAGCCGTCGCCTTCCGAATTGGCGACTTCTTCGAGCATCGCCCGGCGCAAGCCGCGGCCGGGCGCGAGAAAAGAGATCGCCTCGAGAAAATTGGTTTTGCCGGCGCCGTTCGGCCCGCTCAATACGATCAGCGCGCGTTCCGCGGAAAGATCGAGCTTTCTGTACGAGCGGAAATTGGTGAGCCGCAGGCGGCGAATGGCAACGCTCGCGGCGGCGGGCCGCGAAGCAGGCTTTGCTGACGGCTGCGCGCGGCTCACACCCGCATCGGCATCAGCACGTACAGCGCGCCGGCCGCGTCCTGGTCGCGCAAGAGCGTGGGCGAGCCGGGATCGGCGAGCTTCAGTTCCGCCTTCTCGCCCTCGAGTTGCTGGGTGATGTCAAGAAGATAGCGGCTGTTGAAGCCGATATCGAGCGCGTCGGAATCATATTCGACCTCGAGCTCTTCGGTGGCGCTTCCCGAATCGGGGTTGGTGACCGAAAGCGTGAGCTTGCCGCTGGCGAGGGAAAGCTTGACCGCGCGGCCGCGCTCGCTGGAAACCGTCGAGACGCGGTCGACCGCCTGGGCGAATTCCGCTTTCTCGACGACGAGGGTCTTGTCGTTAGCGGTCGGGATCACGCGGGCATAATCGGGGAAGGTGCCGTCGATCAATTTCGAGGTCAGCACCACCTTGTTGAAGGAGAAACGGACCTTGGACGGCGAAAGCTCGATTCCGACCTCTTCCCCGCCGTCCTCGACCAGGCGCTGCACTTCCGCCACGGTCTTGCGCGGGACGATCACGCCGGGAATGCCGTTGGCGCCCTTGGGCGCCGGCATCTCCACCTGCGCGAGCCTGTGGCCGTCGGTGGCGACGGCGCGGAGCTTCACCGGCTTCTCCTCCACCGCGTGGAGATAGATGCCGTTCAGGTAATAGCGCGTCTCTTCGGTCGAGATCGCAAACTGCGTCTTGTCGACGAGGCGCTTGAGATCGGAGGTGGCGAGCGAAAAGCGGTGCGGCAATTCGCCGGCGGCGAGATCGGGAAAATCGGCTTCGGGCAAGCTCTGCAGTGTGAAGCGGGAGCGTCCGGCGCGGAGCGCGAGCGAGCCGCGATCGGTCCCCGATTGCAGTTCGATCTGGGCGCCCTCGGGAAGCTTGCGCACAATGTCGTAGATCATGTGCGCGGGCACGGTGGTGGCGCCGGCTTGTTTGACTTCGGCCGGCACCGTTTCCACGATTTCGAGATCGAGGTCGGTCGCCTTCAATTCGAGGCCGTTCTTGCCGGCGCGGATCAGAACGTTGGCGAGAATCGGAATCGTATTCCGCCGCTCAACCACGCGATGGACGTGGGAGAGCGACTTGACGAGCTCTGCGCGCTCGACCGTGACCTTCATGAAATCAGAATCCAGGTGATGATGCGGGTTCCTCGGCGCTGGCGCGCCCATTCAGGCGCCAGCGCAAAACATTGGCTGCTTGTTACGATTTCCGCAAGAGCGCCGGGCGGAAAAACCGTTTAATCCTGCAGCATCCGCTTCAGGACCTCGATCTCTTCGGCCAGCACCTTATCGCCCGAAACCAGCCCTTCGATCTTGCGAACCGCGTGCAGGACGGTGGTGTGGTCGCGGCCGCCGAAGCGGCGCCCGATCTCGGGCAGCGAACGGTAGGTCAGGGTCTTGGCGAGGTACATGGCGATCTGTCGCGGGCGCACGACGTTCGCCGTACGCCGGGACGACAGAAGGTCCGCCCGGGTCACGCCATAATGCTTGGCGACGACCCGCAGAATGTCCTCGACCCGGATCCGGCGCGGATCGGCAGGGCGAATGAGGTCGCGAATGACCTCGTCGGCCAATTCGATCGTGATCGGGCGATGACTCAACTGATTATGCGCGAGGAGCCGCGTAACCGCGCCATCAAGATCGCGGCCGCTCTGCCGGACGTGCTGCGCGACATGGGAAATGACGGCCGCCGGAACCTCGAAGCCGGGGTGGTTGGTTTTCAGCGACGCCACCCGGTTTTCCAAAATTCGCACGCGAAGCTCTTCTTCCAGCGGTCCGATCTCGACCACGAGCCCGCCCGCGAGCCGCGAGCGCACGCGCTCCTCGAGCGTTTCGAGTTCGGGAGGCGCCCGGTCGGCGGCGACGACCACCTGCCGTCCGGCGTCAATCAGCGCATTCAGGGTGTGGCAGAATTCCTGCTGCACGGTTTTCCCCTGCAGAAATTGCAGGTCGTCGATGACCAGCACGTCGATTCCGCGCAGCGCCTCCTTGAAGTCGATCGCCGACTGGTTCTTCAGCGCATTCACGAAGCCATACATGAATTTCTCGGCCGTGAGATACGTGATGCGGCGGCCGTTCGCTTCGCCCGCCCAGGCAATCGCCTGCAAGAGATGCGTCTTGCCGAGACCCACGGCCGAATGAATGTAAAGCGGATTGAAGCGCGCAACCGTGCCGCCTTCGGCGTCGGCGATCTGGCGCGCGGCCGCGTGCGCGAGCTCATTCGACCGCCCGATCAGGAAGGTCGAGAAATTGAGCCGCGGGTCAAGTGGCGAGCCGCCGGTCTTGTCCGTGCGGCTTACAACCGTCATGCCAACGGAAGCCGCGAGCTTTCCCACGGGTCCCCGCCCCAAGGGTGGCTTGAGGGAAGATGGGGTGTCGGAAACCGGCAATTGCGGGCGCATCGAAGTCCGCACGGCCAAATCGATCCGCTTGATGGTCGGCAACTCGGCCCGCCAAATGGCGATCAAGCGGTCGGTGTAGTGCGACTGAATCCAGTTCCGCAGAAACCGGGTCGGGACGGAAAGCTTCACGCCTTCAGCGTCGCATTGCTCGAACTCCATGCGCGCGAACCAGCTGGAATAAACATCCTCGCCAAGTTCGGCGCGCAAACGGCGCCGCACGCGATCCCAGCGCATGGTGACGTTGTCCGATATTTCCTGTTTTTGGGCTGCCATGGCGGGCTCCCGCGCAAGAAGAACATGTGTTGGAGGCTTTTTTTGAACGGCGGCAAGCGGTTCGCACACGAACGGCCGCCGCTTTTTTGCGCGCGCGGGCTAAAGCCTGCGAAAGCCTCCCCCGATCACGGGCGAGAACAGATTTTGAATCGTCGCCTGGTGGATTTGCGCCGCCGCGCGCTTGGCAGCGCGTCCGGCGATGCGATGACTGCTTCTCATTGCCACGGCTTTGCGCCGTGACCGCGTTTCGTTCGAAAACATAGCCGCCCCTTGCGCCATCGAACCAGTCGACGGCGTCGAAGTTGTTTGTCTTTATTCAGTTTGAGAACGCTTCGACCGGCCGCTTGACGGATTCAAGTTCGCCCGTTCGAACTACGCATACGACCGAATTGCCCCAAAACCCCGGCTCAACCAATAAGCCGTCAACTACACTCGCTCGTCACGCCTCGACCCATCGGCAATGAGTTTACTGACCCGTGCCTTGCCGTTGATCGGTGTAAGAAGTCCCCGGAAAGTGGGATCAACGATACACAGCACCCCCTGGTGACGCAACCAGATTCGCTGGAAGAATCTTCGCGCGCGGAACCTTGCCTGCGATTCGCGCGCACGAACGCGACGCGACGCATCGGCCAAGACGCTGACGCTGCTTGAAGAATCTCTGGAACCGCGGCGTTGCTACGCAGAAAAAGGGTGCTGCGACGATTTTTTCGCGCGCGGCGGCGCCGAAGCGCCGGAAACGACAAAATTGAAACTCCCGATGCCGCTTTAGGCCGCAAGGTTCTGTTTGATTTTATTTTTTTTTGACTGGCAAACGCGGGTAACCCGTCGCGGCCCACACGGAAAAATTTTTTTGGTTCGTCAGACGATCCGCCGCAGGCGGCTTTTGGTTTTTTTCAAGGCGCGCATTTGCCGCCGCGAAAAAAATTCAAAAACGGCTGCCGGTGGCAGCCGTTTTGCATAAACGAACGGGAAGGCGGAGGTCAGGCGCCGAGCTTGCGAACCCGCGCCTGCAGGCGGGAAACCTTCCGCGATGCAGAATTTTTGTGAACCACGCCCTTCTGGGCCGCGCGCATGATCTCGGGCTCGGCCTTCGACAGGGCTTCGCGGGCCTTTTGGGCGTCACCGACGGTAATCGCCTCCTCGACCTCGCGCAACGAACTGCGCATGCGCGTCTCGCGCATCTTGTTAATCGCCGTGCGCCGCGCGATCTTGCGCGTGGCTTTCCGGGCTGAAGACGTATTCGCCATCTCAATCCATCCAAACTGGGCCGATCACAGGAATCCGCAGCGGTTGTTGCAGGTCTTGATCGCCTCGACAAGAAGATTTCGCGGCGGCCAAAGGCCGCCGCGACGGCGGACCATATAGTTCGGCCGGCTTACGCCGTCAACGATTGTCGAAGCGGGGCGCGCGCTTCTCGATGAAGGCCGCCATACCCTCCTTCTGGTCGGCGATCGCGAACATGGATTGGAAGAGCCGGCGCTCAAAGCGAATTCCGGCCGCGAGCGTAGTTTCATAAGCCTGGTTCACGCTCTCCTTGGTCATCATCGCGATCGGAATCGACATTGACGCCACCGCCTCGGCGGCCTTCATCGCCTCGTCGAGGAGCGAAGCCAGCGGCACCACGCGCGAAACGAGACCGCCGCGCTCCGCTTCCGCAGCGTCCATCATGCGGCCGGTGAGGCAGAGGTCCATCGCCTTCGCTTTGCCGATGAAACGCGGCAAGCGTTGCGTGCCGCCGATGCCGGGCATCACGCCGAGCTTGATCTCCGGCTGGCCGAACTGAGCGTTGTCGGCGGCAATGACGATGTCGCACATCATGGCAAGCTCGCAGCCGCCGCCAAGCGCATAGCCCGCGACCGCGGCAATGATCGGCTTGCGGAACCGGCCGATGCGCTCCCATGCCGCGACGAAGTCTTCGAGATAGGTCGCGGGATAGGAGAGCGGCTGCATCAATTTGATGTCGGCACCGGCGGCGAACGCCTTCTCGGAGCCGGTCAGCAACAGGCAGCCGATCTCGGGATTATTTTCGAAGGCGTCGAGCGCCTGGTTGAGCTCGGTCACGAGCGCCACATTCAACGCATTCAACGCCTGCGGGCGATGGAGCGTGATCAGCCCGACGCGGCCGCGCGTCTCGACGCGGATATTCTCGTAAGCCATGACGGTTCCTCCTCGCCGATGGCGTAGCGGAGACGGCGCGCAGGCGCAATTCTCCCGCTAGCGCTGGCAGACCGGACAATAAAAGGTCGAGCGGCCGGCCTGAACGATGCGGCGGATCTTGCCCCTGCACCCGGGCGTCAGGCAGCGCTCGCCCTCGCGATCGTAGACGCGGAAGCGATGCTGAAAGTATCCGAGCTCGCCATTGATCTGGCGATGATCGCGCAACGACGAGCCGCCGGCTTCGATCGCGTCCTTCAGGACTTCTCGAATGGCGGCGACGAGCGCCACCGCGTGGGCGTTGGGTTTGCCGCTCTTGTCGGCGATGGTCGAGGCGCAGCGCTTCGGCGACAGATGCGCGCGGTGAAGCGCCTCGCACACGTAAATATTGCCGAGGCCGGCGATAACTTTCTGGTCCGAGAGAACAGCCTTCAGATTCGCCTTCTTGTTGCGGCAGGCGCGCGCCAGCATTGCGGCATCGAACTCGTTGCCGAGCGGCTCGGGACCGAGCGCGCGCAGCAGCGGCTCCCGCTCGAGTTCGGCGCGCGGCACAATCTTCATGAAACCGAAGCGGCGCGGATCGTTGAAGATCACCGTCCAGCCCGAGGACATGTGGAACAGCAAATGATCGTGCTTTTCGTCCTTCGCGCGTTCGAAATGAAAGTCGCCGGGGATTTGGGCGTGGCCGGAATTGGCGAGGCGAAACGAGCCGGACATGCCGAGATGCATCAACAGCACCTCGCCGGACGATAAATCCGCCAACAGATACTTGGCGCGGCGGCCAAGGCCGGTCACCGAGTTTCCTTGCAGGCGCGCGACGAAATCGCGCGGCAGCGGAAAACGCAGATTCTTTCGCCGCGCCTCCACCTTCAGAAAGCGGGCGTTTTGCATCGCCGGTTCCAGGCCGCGGCGGACCGTCTCGACTTCGGGAAGCTCGGGCATGTTTACGTTTTTCTCGGATCGTTCCCGCCGGTGATAGCGCCAACTTCGCGCGCGCGCTATGGTCGCCGCCGCCTGCAGGTGATCCCTTGTCGACCGACCACAACACCGATTTTGGCTTCCGCCGGGTGCCGCTCGAAGAAAAGCAGGCGCTCGTCGACGACGTCTTTCACAAGGTCGCGCGCCGCTACGACCTGATGAACGACCTGATGTCGGGCGGGCTGCACCGGGCGTGGAAAGAGGCGCTGATCTCGCGCTTGCGGCCGCCCGCGAACGAACGGCGGTTCGAATTGCTCGACCTCGCCGGCGGCACCGGCGACGTCGCGTTTCGCGCGCTCAACGCCGGCGGCATGGGGCTCGTTGCCACGGTCGCCGACGTCAACGGCGACATGCTCGCGGTCGGACGCGAACGCGCCGCGGGGCGCGCATGGGCGGAGCGGATCGAGTTCGTCGAGGCCAATGCCGAGGCGCTGCCGTTTCCCGAAAAACGCTTCGACGCCGTCACAATCGCCTTCGGCATCCGCAACGTTCCGCGCGTTGAGCTTGCCTTGCAGGAAATCTTCCGGGTGCTGAAGCGCGGCGGGCGGCTTCTCTGCCTTGAATTTTCGTCGACCGATGTGCCGGGATTGGATGCGCTGTATGAGCTCTATTCCTTCCGGCTGATCCCGGAGATCGGCCGCCTGGTGGCCGGCGACGCCGAGCCTTACCGCTATCTTGTCGAATCGATCCGCCGCTTCCCGCGGCCCGACGATTTCGCTGCGATGATGCGCGCGGCCAGCTTTTCGCGCGTGCAGTGGACGCCGATGAGCGGCGGCATCGTCGCGCTCCATTCCGGCTGGCGGCTTTGAGGCAACCTTGAGCGGCGTTTTTCATCTCCTGCGCCTCGCGCATGCCGGTTTCGTGCTCGCGCGCGAAGGCGTGCTCGCGCTCGTCGATCCCGCCGCCGTGCCGCCGGGGCCGCGTTTGTTGTTGCGCCTCGGGCGGTTGATCGAGCGGCGCAATGCGGGCTCTGGCGCCGTGCGCCTTGCCGTGGCGCTCACCCGGCTCGGGCCTTCCTACGTCAAGCTCGGCCAGTTCCTGGCGACCCGGCCGGACATTGTCGGCGCCACGATCGCGCGCGATTTGGAAACGCTACAGGACCGTATGCCGCCGTTCTCGCAGGCGGAAGCGGAAGCCGCCGTTGCCGAGGGCCTTGGCCAGCCGCTCACGCAATTGTTCGAACAATTCGGGCCGGCGGTCGCCGCCGCCTCGATCGCGCAGGTGCATCGGGCGGACGTGAAACATGCCGACGGCACAAGGAGTGCGGTCGCGGTCAAGGTGCTCCGGCCCCACATCGAATATCGCTTTCAGCGCGATCTCGATTCCTTTCTTTATATAGCCCGGCTTGCCGAGCGGCATTCCGCCGAGGCGCGGCGCCTGCGGCTCATTTCCGTCGTCGAAACGCTCGCGCGGTCGGTCGCGATCGAAATGGACCTGCGGCTGGAGGCCGCGGCCTTTTCGGAGCTTGCCGAAAACACCCGCGACAATCCCGATTTTCGCGTGCCCGCGGTCGATTGGGAGCGCACGGCGCGCCGCGTGCTCACGGTCGAATGGGTCGACGGCATTCCGCTGTCCGACCGCGCGGCGCTGCTGGCCGCCGGCCACGATCCGGTGCGGCTCGCGCGCGTGCTGATCCAGTCGTTTCTGCAGCAGGCGATCGGCGACGGCTTTTTTCACGCCGATCTCCACCCGGGGAATTTGTTCGTCGATGCGAAGGGCCGTCTCGTCGCCGTCGACTGCGGCATCATGGGCAGGCTGGGGCCGAAAGAGCGCAAGTTTCTCGCCGAGATTCTCTTCGGCTTTATCACCCGCGATTGGAAGCGGACCGCGGAAATTCATTTCGAGGCGGGGTACGTGCCCTCGCATCATTCGATCGATGATTTCGCACAAGCGATCCGCGCCATCGGCGAGCCGATCCATGACCGGCGCGCCGACGAAATCTCGATGGCGAAGCTCCTGACGCTTCTGTTCGAAGTCACGGCGATTTTCGACATGCGGACGCGGCCCGAGCTTCTGCTCCTGCAAAAAACCATGGTGGTCGCCGAAGGGGTGGCGCGCTCGCTCGATCCCAAACTCGACATGTGGTCGACCGCCGAGCCCGTGGTGCGCGCATGGATCGAGCGGCATCTCGGGCCGATCGGCAAGATCGAGGACGCGGCGCAAGAACTCGGCGCCCTCGGCCGGCTGATCGGCCAGGCACCTTCGCTGCTTTCGCGCGCCGCCGGCACGATTGAGCGGTTCGACGAGCAGACGCGCGACGGGCTCGTGCTTTCGCCCGAAACCGTCGACGCCATCGGCCGCGCCGAGGCACGCCGCTGGCGCTGGACCGCGGCCGCGCTATGGGTGATCGCCGCGCTGATCGCGCTCTGGATCTTCCGCTGATCCAACAATTGCCATGGTTAACGCGGGCGCTTTGGCGCTCCGCGAAAAGGCTGTCAGACGAATTGAACGGTGATATTCTGGTATTTATCTCTTTTCCCCGCCCCCTTGGATTTGCGGAAAACCGGGACCGACATGACGCTCGACAAGAAGCGCATTCTGCTCGTGATCGGCGGCGGAATCGCCGCCTATAAGAGTCTCGACCTCATCCGCCGCCTGAAAGAGCGCGGCGCGCGGGTGCGCACGATTCTGACCGCCGCGGGCGCCGAATTCATTACCCCGCTTTCGGCCGCGAGCCTTTCAGGCGAGAAGTGCCTCACCGATCTCTTCTCGCTCACCGACGAAGCCGACATCGGCCATATCCGGCTTTCGCGCGAAGCCGATCTCGTTGTGGTGGCGCCTGCCACCGCCGATCTCATGGCGAAGATGGCGCAGGGTTTTGCCAACGACCTTGCTTCGACCGTCTTGATCGCCACCGACAAGCGCGTGCTTGTCGCCCCCGCCATGAACCCGTTCATGTGGAATCATCCGGCGACGCGGCGCAATCTCGCGCAACTCGTCGCCGATGGCGTTGCCACCGTCGGCCCCAACGAAGGCGAAATGGCCGAGCGCGGCGAAGCGGGCCGCGGCCGCATGGCCGAGCCGTTGGAGATCGTGGCGGCGATTGAAAAGTTGCTCGCGGCAATCCCCGCGACCGATGCGCTCAAGGGCCGCAAGATGCTCGTCACCTCCGGCCCCACGCGCGAGCCGATCGATCCGGTGCGCTACATTTCCAACCGCTCGTCGGGAAAGCAGGGGCACTCGGTCGCGCGCGCGGCCGCGGCGGCCGGCGCCGAGGTTCTCCTGGTGTCGGGGCCGGTCGAAATTCCCGATCCGTCAGGGGTGAAGACCGTTCACGTCGAGACCGCGGCCGAGATGCTGTCGGCGGCAGAAGCGGCACTCCCCGTCGATGTCGCGGTGTGCGCGGCGGCGGTCGCCGACTGGCGCGTTGACGCGGTCGCCAACGAAAAACTCAAAAAACAGGAAGGCCGCATGCCGTCGCTCTCGCTCGTCGAGAATCCCGACGTGCTCGCTACCCTTTCGCATTCGAAGAAACGGCCGCGCCTCGTCATCGGCTTTGCGGCGGAGACCGAACATCTGATCGAGCACGCCCGTGCGAAACTCAAGCGCAAGGGATGCGACTGGATCGTGGCGAACGACGTATCGCCGGAAACCGGCGTCTTCGGCGGCGCCCACAATCAGGTGCATCTTGTCACCGCCAATGGCGTGGAAAGCTGGCCGGTCTTGTCAAAAGAAGCGGTCGCCGAGGGCCTGGTGCGAAGGATCGCCGCCGCGCTCGGAGGCAGGGCATGAGCACGATGTCCGTGCCCTTCATGCGGCTTGAGCACGCCGAAGGATTGCCCGCGCCTTCCTATGCGAGCGAGGGCGCGGCCGGCCTTGATCTGATCGCGGCGCTCCCCGTGGCCGAGCCCGTTGTCATCAATCCGCGGAACTGGGCGGCCATTCCGACCGGGCTCGTGTTCGAAATTCCGCGCGGCTTCCAGGGCGAGGTGCGGCCGCGATCGGGATTGGCGCTGCGCCATGCGGTGACCGTTCTCAACGCGCCGGGCACCATCGATTCCGATTATCGCGGCGAGGTGCGGGTGCTTCTCGTCAATCTCGGCCCCGAGCCGTTCACGGTGACGCGCGGCATGCGGGTGGCGCAGCTCGTATTCGTGCCGGTGGTGCGGGTCACGCCGCAACTCACGACATCCCTCGATGCGACCGTGCGCGGCGAAGGCGGCTTCGGCTCGACGGGTCTCAGCAGCGTCTTGAGCGAGTAAGCCCGTGGCGCGCTTGTCCGACAAAAGCCTTTTGGCTGTCGCCGCGGTCGTCGACGTCGCGATCCATGCGCGCGGGCAGCCGGTGGCGGCGAAGGCGCTCGCTGAACGGCACGGTTTGCCGCCGCGCCATCTCGAGCCCTTGCTGCAAGCGCTCGTCCATGCCGGGATCCTGAAAGGCGTGCGCGGCCCCCGCGGCGGCTATGAACTCGCGCGCGAGCGCCGCCGGATTTCCGTCGCCGAGATCGCGCGGCTCGCGGAAGCGACCGATGCCGAGACGGAAAAAAAGGCGCCGCCCCTCGTTGCGAAAGTCATCCGGCCCGCCGTCGCCCCGGCCGAGCAGGCGTTCGAAACGGCGCTCGCGACCGTGACCATCGACGGCCTTTGCCGCGAGGCCGAAAAGCTCGGGCTTGCCGAAGCCTTGAGCCATTCCGATTTCAACATTTGAAAAATGTTGTTCGGCGGGAAAGTCGACAGGATTAGTGTGATTATGTTACGCCGCCGCTGAAACAGGGCTCTGATCGATCCGCCGGGAGGTTCGAATGGCCGAAGCGCTCCGCAAGGCTCAAGCATCATCCGCCGCCAAACGCGAACCCGGCCGCGGGCACATCTTCGATTCGATCATCGATACGATCGGCGACACGCCGCTCGTCCGGCTCAATCGGCTTCCCGAAATGCAGGGCGTGAAGGCGAACATTCTCGCCAAGCTCGAATTCTTCAATCCGATCGGCAGCGTGAAGGACCGGATCGGCGTCTCGATGATCGAGGCGATGGAGCACGCAGGCGTGCTCGACCGCGAAACCGTGATCGTCGAGCCGACATCGGGCAACACCGGCATTGCGCTCGCCTTTGTCGCCGCCGCGCGCGGCTATCGCCTGATCCTGGTGATGCCCGAGACGATGTCCTTGGAGCGGCGCAAGATGCTCGCCCTCCTCGGCGCCGAACTCGTGCTCACCGAGGGCGCCAAGGGCATGAAGGGAGCGGTGGCCAAGGCCGAGGAATTGATGCGGGACCTGCCAAAGGCGGTGATGCCGCAGCAGTTCAAGAATAAAGCCAACCCCGACATTCACCGCCGCACCACGGCGGAGGAGATCTGGAACGACACCGGCGGCAACATTGACGTCTTCGTCAGCGGCGTTGGCACCGGCGGCACGATTACCGGCGTCGGCCAAGTGCTGAAGCCGCGAAAGCCGTCACTCCGCATCGTCGCGGTCGAACCGGAGGACAGCCCCGTGCTTTCGGGCGGCCAGCCCGGCCCGCACAAGATTCAAGGGATCGGCGCGGGCTTTATCCCGGAAGTGCTCGACCGTTCGGTGGTGGATGAAGTCGTCACCGTCGGCAATCAGACGGCTTTCGACACGGCCCGCGCCGTCGCCCGCTATGAGGGCATTCCGGTCGGCATTTCCTCTGGAGCGGCGATTGCGGCCGCGTTCGAGATTGGCAACCGCCCGCAATATGCCGGGAAGAATATCGTGGTGATCGTGCCCTCCTTTGCCGAGCGCTACCTTTCGACCGCGCTGTTCGAGGGCCTTTAAGCTTTAGGGCGCGTTCGTTTTATTCCTCATTCCCCCTTCTTCCCCGACTCCGCTCGGAGGTAAAGTGAAGCCGATTCGCGGCCAGCCGGGCCGCGAAGGCTCCTCATCGCCGGGCGGCGGCGGAACGACGAGAGCGGATCGGGAATGCCGGAACAAGCCGGTAGGGTCGACGCGCGGCAGGGCGTGGCGGGACGCAGAAGATTTGCGGCCGCTTTCGCGTTCACGCTGGGCGCGGCGATGTCCTTCGAGACCCTGCCGGCAAAAGCCGCGCCGCCGGCCGACCCGCTTCCCGTTACCTTTGAGGCGATGCTGCATGCGGTCTCTACCCTCGAGCGGCACGAGATCGTCTCGCTCGCGCTCACCTTCGGCATTCTCGTTTTCGCCGTGACCACCGCGATCGCGCTCGTGCGCACGCGCAAGCGGGCAGCGACGCGGCTCACGGTCGCCCGCCATGAGATCGCGCGGCTCCGCGACGAGGTGGATCGCGCGGTCACGCTCTTATTGTCGGAGCCGCAGGTCGTGGTGATGTGGCGCGAGCCCGAGAAGGAGCCGTTCATTCTCGGCGATGCCGGCAAGATCGCGGGCGTCTCGGCGCCGCGGCGGATTCTCGCTTTCGGAACGTGGCTCGGCCTCGAAGAGGCGCGCGCGCTCGAACAGGCGGTGGAAGCCTTGCGCCAGCGCGGTGAAGCTTTTGCTTTCAGCCTGATCACGCCGCGCGGCCGCCACCTCGAAGCGGAAGGACGGCCGATCGGCGGCGCCGCGGTGCTCAGGCTCCGCGACATCACCGGCATCAAGCTCGATCACGCGGCGATCGCCGAGCGGCTGCGCCGCCAGGAACGCGAGGTCGAGCAGACGCGGGCGCTCTTGGAAGCGATCCCAGCACCGATTTGGCTGCGCGATGCCTCCGGCAAGCTCGCCTTTGCCAACCGCGCCTATGCGGCTGCGGTCGAAAGCGCGAGCCCGGCGCAGGCGCTGGACGTGGAATTCCTCGATCAGGCGGCGCGCGAGGAATCGTTGCGCGTCCGCGCCGAGGGCCGCGTCTTCCAGAAGCGCTTGCCGGCCGTGGTCGCCGGCGCAAGACGCGTCATCGACGTAATCGAAGTGGGAAACGCCAAGGGCGCCGCCGGAATCGGCATCGACATGACCGAAGCCGAAGCGATGCGGGCGGAGCTTGGCCGCATCGTGAGCGCCCATCGCCGCACGCTCGACGAGCTGGCGACCGCGGTCGCGATTTTCGGCGCCGACGAACGATTGTTGTTCCACAATGCCGCCTATCGCAGCCTGTTCCAGTTGGACGCCGCCTTTCTCGACGAGCGTCCGACCGATTCCGCCGTGCTCGACCGGCTGCGCGCGGAGCGCAAACTCCCGGAACAGGCGGATTTCCGCGCCTGGAAGGCGCAACTCTTCGCCGCCTATCGCGCGATCGAGCCCAAGGAGCATTCCTGGCACTTGCCGGGCGGACGAATGCTCCGCGTCGTCACCAACCCCAATCCCGAAGGCGGCGTGACCTATCTCTTCGACGACATCACCGAGCGGATCGAGCTTGAGAGCCGCTACAACGCCCTCATTCATACGCAAGGCGAGACGCTCGATGCGCTGGCGGAAGCGGTGGTGGTGTTCGGATCGGACGGCCGCCTGAAGCTCTGCAATCCCGCCTTCATCGCGCTATGGAAACTGTCGGCGGCCGCGGCCGCGGAAAACCCCCATATCGAGAAAGTTTCGCAATGGAGCCGGCCGTTGCTCGCAGCCGGCGAACGCGGCGACGATCCCTGGTCGGCAATTCAGCTCGTGGTCACCGCGCTTGAACGGCCGCCGCTCACGGAGCTCCAGCTTGAGCTTGCGGACGGCCGCGTCCTCGACTGCGCCTCAGTGCCGCTGCCCGACGGCGGCACGCTGGTGACGTTCCGCGACGTTTCCGACCGCGTGCGCTTCGAGCGCGCGCTCACCGAGCGCAACGAAGCGCTGGTCGCCGCCGACAATCTGAAGAACGCCTTCGTGCAACACGTTTCCTACGAATTGCGCTCGCCGCTTACGACGATCATCGGCTTCTCGCAGCTTCTCGACAATCCGGCGATCGGTCCGTTGACCGGCAAGCAGCGTGAATATGTCGGCCACATCTCGGCTTCGAGCGCAGCGTTGCTCGCCATCATCGACGACATTCTGGATCTTGCGACCATCGACGCCGGCGCCATGACGCTCGAATTCGAAGAGGTCGACATCCGCGCCACCATGGAGGCGGCGGCGGAAGGCGTGCGCGACCGGATCGCGGATCGATCGATCCGGCTCGACATCCGCGTGCCCGCCAATATCGGCCGCTTCACCGCCGACGGAAAGCGGGTGCGGCAGGTTCTCTTTAATCTCATGTCGAATGCGATCGGCTTCTCGCCCGCCGGCGAAACGGTGACATTGACCGCGGAGCGGCGGAAGAACGAGGTCGTCTTCCGCGTCGCCGACCGGGGGCCGGGTATCCCCGAGGACATCAGGGCGCGGGTGTTCGAACGCTTCGAGAGCCATCATCTCGGCTCGACCCATCGCGGCGCCGGCCTCGGTCTTTCCATCGTGCGCTCGCTGATGGCGCTTCATGGCGGCAGCGTTTTGATCGATTCCGAGCCCGGCCGTGGTACCATCGTGACCTGTGTATTTCCGGTTCATGCGCCCGCGGCCAGAAACGCCGCGGCATAATGCAAGGTTGATGCTGGCCTCGAATTCGCCGCGCGCGACGTGGGACATTGTCCTCCCTGACGAGGACGCGACCCGGCGTTTTGCCGCCGATATCGCCGCGGCGCTCAAGCCCGGCGATCTTGTCACCCTTTCCGGCGAACTCGGCGCGGGCAAGACCACGGTCGCCCGCGCGATTATCCGCGCGCTCGCCGAGGACGAGGCGCTCGAAGTGCCGAGCCCGACATTCACGATCCTGCAGACATACGATTTGCCGCGCTTTCCGGTCGTGCACGCCGATCTTTACCGCGTGAATACGCTCGCCGAATTGTCGGAGCTCGGCTGGGAAGAAGCCTCCGAGGGCGCGGCGGTCCTGGTCGAATGGCCGGATCGGGCCGGCGCGCTGATCCAGGCGGACCGGCTCGAGATCGCGCTTGCGAGCGTGAGCAAGCTCGGACCCACCCACCGGCAGGTGCGCCTCACGGGGCTCGGTCTATGGGCCGATCGCCTCGCGCGGCTGCGGGCGCTGCGCGAAATGATTTCGAACGCGGGCCTCGGCGCCGCCGCGCGGCACCACATCCAAGGCGACGCCTCGACGCGGAGCTACGAGCGGCTCGTGCTGGACACGAATCGCGCGGTTCTGATGAACGCGCCGAAGCAACCCGACGGGCCGCCGTTGCGCGACGGCAAAAGCTACGGCGCGATCGCACATCTTGCCGAAAACGTTCTGCCCTTCGTCGCCTTGTCGCGCGCGTTGCGCGAGCGCGGGTTCAGCGCGCCGGAGATTTTCGCGGCCGACCTCGAATCGGGCTTCCTCCTCGTCGAGGATCTCGGCACCGAAGGAGTGGCGGCCGGTAATCCGCCGGCGCCGGTCGAGGAGCGCTATACGGCCGCGATCGACGCGCTCGTGGCATTGCATGGCATGGAATTGCCGGCGGTCCTGCCGGTGGCGCCGCGCATCCAGCACGAGCTGCCGGCCTACGACTTCGAAGCATTCCTGATCGAAGTCGAATTGATGATCGACTGGTACCTGCCGTATCGCGGTGTCACGTCGTTTCCGCCGCCGCTGCGCGAATATTTTCTCGGCCTCTGGCGCGCGGCGCTGAGCGAGGTGATCGCGCTTCCCGCCACATGGACGTTGCGCGATTTTCACTCTCCCAACCTTCTGTGGCTGCCGGAACGCCAGGGCGTCGCGCGCGTAGGCCTCCTCGATTTTCAGGACGCGCTGTGGGGACCGCCCGCCTATGATGTGGCCTCGCTTCTGATGGATGCGCGCGTTGATGTATCGCCGGAACTCGAATTCAAGCTTTTGTCGCGCTACGCGCTCGGCCGCAGCGCGGCCAAAATCGGTTTTGACCCCGACGAATTCGTGCGCGGCTACATGACGATGGGCGTCCAGCGCGCCACCAAAATTCTCGGCATTTTCGCGCGCCTGAACAAACGCGACAACAAGCCGCAATATCTCGCGCATCTGCCGCGGGTGTGGAATTATCTGGTGCGCGCGCTCGCGCACCCTTCGCTTGCCAAACTGAAGACATGGTACGAAGCGAACGTGCCGCCCCCGAGCGCCGACACCGCGCCGTCCAAACCGAACCATCCTTGAACCCTCCGGCCCATCCCATGCCCAAAAGCGCCATCGTGCTCGCCGCGGGCCTCGGCACGCGCATGCGGCCGCTGACCGACCAACGGCCGAAGGCGCTCGTCGAAGTGATGGGACGGCCGTTGATCGACTATGCGTTCGATCGTCTCGCGGTAGCGGATGCGAGCCCGGTCGTGGTCAACATTCATCACTTCGCCGATCAGATCGAAGCGCATCTCGCCGTGCGAAAGCAGCCGCGGGTGATTTTATCCGACGAACGCGCGCAATTGCTCGGCACCGGCGGCGGCATCGCCAAGGCGCTTCCCGCGCTCGGCGGCGCGCCTTTCTTCCTGCTCAACTCCGACAGTCTTTGGCTCGAAAAAACCTCCAACCTGTTGCGGCTCGCCCAGGCCTTCGACGAGAAGCGCATGGATGCGTTGCTTTTGCTCGCGACAGTAGAAACGACCGTCGGCTATGACGGAAACGGCGATTACTTTATGGACGCGGCGGGTAAGCTGCGGCGTCACGTGGGCGCCGGCAAAGCTCCCTTCATCTACGCAGGCGCTGCAATCCTTGCGCCCGCTCTTTTCAACGGCGCGCCAAAAGGCGCCTTTGCGCTCATGCCTTACTTCGATCGCGCACAGAAAAACGGGCGCCTCTTTGGCCTTCTGCTCGAAGGCCTGTTCCTGCATGTGGGAACGCCGGCGGCGCTCGCTGCCGCCGAGAAAGCGATCCGCCGCGCCGGCGCCTGAATCCGTGGCAGAGTAGGCCATGGCCGATTCCGCACTTCGCCTCTATACGATTCCCGCCTCGGCGCCGTTTCTGCCGACGCTCGCGGAAGCACTGCTCGACGGAAAGCTCGTTCCCGGCTACGCCCCGCGAAACGATCCGCTGAAGCTCACGGATGCGGTCGTTTATTTGCCAACGCGGCGAGCGGCACGCGCTTTCGGCTTCGCATTGCTCGACGCGCTCGGCGCGGAAGCGGCGCTGTTGCCGCGCATTCTGCCGCTCGGCGATATCGACGAAGAGGCGCTGGCGTTTTCCGAAGCGGCAGAGGCCGAGGAGCCGCTCGCGGCCATCGACCCGGTGCGGCGGCGGCTCGTGCTCGCAAAGCTCGTGCTGCAATGGACCCGGCAGCTTCGGCTCGCCGCCGGATCAATCGATCCGCTGATCGCCACGACGCCCGCGGCCGCGATCTCGCTTGCCGACCAGCTCGCGCAGCTCTTCGACGATATGGAGCTTGCCGGTGTTCCTTTCGAGGCGATCGGCAAGGCCGTGCCGCAGGAACTCGATCAATACTGGGAGGTCTCGCGCCAGTTTCTCGAGATCGCCCAGCGCGGCTGGTCCGCCTATCTGCAGGAGCAGAAACTTCTCGACCCCGCGGTGCGCCGCGACAAATTACTTGCGCGCGAAGCGGAGCGGCTTGCGAAAAGCCACGGTCCGGTGATCGCAGCGGGCTCGACCGGTTCGCTGCCGGCGGTCGCCAATATTCTTCGCGTGATCGCGCGCCATCGCGAGGGCGCGGTCGTTCTGCCGGGCCTCGATCTTGTCCTTGATGATGAGTCGTTCGACGCCATCGAAGCAAAAGCGACCGGCGGCAAGGACCTTGAAGGATCGCCCGGCCATCCGCAGTTCGGGCTGAAGCGGCTCCTCGCCCACGTCGGCGCAACCCGTGCCGATGTGATGCCGCTTGCCGCGGCACGAGAGCCCGCGCGGGAGCGGATTCTCTCGGAGGCTTTTCGCCCCGCGATCACCACCGACCGCTGGAAGCCGCGTGCTCGGGCAACCGCTGACGACGCCGAGGGGATTGCGGGCCTCATCTTCGTCGAGGCCACCGAGCCGCGCGAAGAGGCGCTTGCGATTGCGCTCGCGCTCCGCGAGACGCTAGAGACGGAAGGCGGCACGGCGGCGCTCGTCACGCCGGATCGTGCGCTCGCGCGCCGCGTCGCCGCGGAACTTACGCGATGGAATATCGCCGCCGACGATTCCGCCGGCATTCCGCTTTCTGAGACCGAGGCCGGCCGCTTCGCGCGGCTCGCCGCAACCGTAGCGGCGGAAGCGCTCGCGCCTATTCCATTGCTCGCTTTTCTCCGTCATCCGCTTTCCCGCTTCACGCATGAGGCGATCGCGATCGATGCCCTGGAACAGGCGGCCTTGCGCGGCCCGCGGCCGGCGCCGGGAGCGGAAAGCCTCGCCCGCGCCGTTTCCGAGCAGCGAAGGGCCGGATTTCATCCGCGCGACCCGCGAGCAAAGCTGCGAGAAGAAGACTGGACCGCGGCGGCAGGCCTCGCCGAAGGCGTCGGCGCGGCGCTTGCTCCCCTAACCGCGCTTGCCGGCAAACCGGTTTCCTTCGCGATCCTTCTCGATGCGCACCAAGCGGTGCTCGCGCGCGCGGGGCTCGATCTTGCAGCAACGGAGCGCGAGGATGCGAAGACGCTCGCCGAGGCATTCGATCGGCTCCATTCCGCCGCCGCCGACGCGTTCGATCTTTCGCTCGCCGATTACGCGAATGCATTCGGTGAGCTGATTGCCGATCCTCCGGTGCGGCCCGCGCTCGATCCCGCCGCGCGCATTCGCATTCTCGGCCCCTTGGAAGCGAGGCTCTTGTCCGTCGACCGGGTGATCGTCGGCGGCCTCAACGAGGGGAGCTGGCCGCCCGAGCCGCGCACGGACGCCTTCATCAACCGGCCGATGCGGCGACGGCTCGGGCTTGATCTGCCGGAGCGGCGCATCGGTCTTTCCGCCCATGATCTCGCGCAGCTGATGGGAACGCGCGAGGTCATCTTGACGCGGGCGCGCCGCCACAGCGGCGTCGAAACGGTTGCTTCGCGTTTCCTGCAACGGCTCGAGGCCGTCGCGCCCGAAGACGCCTGGAAAGCCGCCGCCGATCGCGGCGCGCGGCTCCGTCTCCTCGCCCGCGCGTTGGACCGGCCGGCGCATTCGACCCCCGTCCCCATCAGTCGGCCGGAGCCGCGGCCGCCCGTGGCGGCGCGCCCACGGCGGCTCAGCGTGACGGAGATCGCCGATCTCGTGCGCGATCCCTACACGATCTATGCGCGCCACATCTTGCGGCTCGCGCCGCTCGACGAGATCGATGCGGATCCCGGCGCGGCCGAACGCGGCACGCTCCTGCACCAGGCCTTCGCGGAATTCGCCCGCGCTTATCCCGAAACGATGCCCGCCGACGGCTTGCAAAAGCTCCTTGCGCTCGGCCGCAAGGCTTTCGAAGCATACGAGGATTTCCCCGGAACAACCGCCGTCTGGTGGTCGCGCTTCGCGCGCGCGGCAAGCTGGTTCATTAACGAAGAGGCCGAGCGGCGCAAGGCCATCAAAAAGACGCTCGCCGAAATCAACGGGAAGATCGAGTTCCCGGTCGGGGGTGAAGCGTTCACGTTATCAGCGCGCGCCGACCGCATCGATCTCTTCGCGGACGGCTCGATCGGCGTCCTCGATTACAAGACCGGAGCCGCGCCCGGCGTTCGGGAAATGCGCGTGGGGCTCGCGCCGCAGCTTCCGCTGGAAGCCGCGATCGCGCGCGCCGGCGGCTTCAAGGGCGTAGCGAAGGGCGCTTCGGTCGCCGAAATCGCGGTGATCCGCCTTTCGGGCGGCGATCCGCCCGGCGAGATCAAACAGTACGGCCCCGATGACGGCGCGAAAAATTCCGGCAAGGGAAATCCGTTCAAGAATTGCGACGAGCTCGCGGATTTCAACCTCACCCGCCTCAAGAACCTGCTCACCGCCTTCGCGAGCGAAGAACAGCCTTACCATCCGATCCCGCGGCCGAAATGGCGGCTGCGCTATGGGGAATACGATCATCTCGCGCGCATTGCGGAATGGTCGGCCTTCGCCGGAGGCGAGGAATGAAGCCGCGCCCCATTCCCGAACATACGCGGCACGCGCAAGCCGATGCTTCGGATCCCGGCGTATCGGCCTGGGTCGCGGCCAATGCGGGCGCCGGCAAGACCTACGTCCTCGTCCGCCGCGCGATCCGGCTCTTGCTCGCGGGTGTGCCGCCCGCGCGCATCCTTTGCCTCACCTACACGAAGGCCGCGGCCGCCCACATGGCGAACCAGGTCCTGAACACGCTGCGCGAATGGGTCAGCCTCGACGACGACGCGCTCGACGAGAAGTTGGCGGCGATCGATTCGCTGCCGAAATCGGCCGCGCGGCGCGCGGCCGCACGGCGGCTCTTTGCCACCGCGATCGAAACACCGGGCGGCCTCAAGGTGCAGACGATCCACGCCTTCTGCGACCGCGTGCTGCATCAGTTTCCGTTCGAGGCGCGGGTGCCGGCGGGCTTCGAGGTGCTCGACGAGGCAAGCGAAAACGAGATGTTGAATCGCGTGCGCGGCTTTGTCCTGCTCGCCGCCGCGCGCGAGCCGGAAAGCGAGCTCGGCCGCGCTTTCGCCACGGCCGTTGCCGCGGCCAGCGACAAGAGCCTCTCCGAGGTCTTTGACGAGGCTATACGCGCCCGCAAGCATCTCCGCCCTCTCCTGGAGACGGGCGGGCTCGGGCGCGCGGCGGGCGAAATTGCCGCCGCGCTCGGCCTCGAGGATGGCGATTCACTTGCCAAGATCGAAAAGCAGATTGCCGCGGGCGAACATTTGCCGCGCAGCGAATGGGCGAGCGTCGCCGCCACTTTGCAGGCGATGGACGGAAACGCGCGCGCCTGCGGCGAACGTCTGGCGGCGGCGGCGACCGCACGCGAGCACGCAAACAAGGCTTATCTTTCCGTCTTCTTCACGGACGGCAGCAAACTGCGGGCGGAGAATCAATTCGGCAGCGCCGCGTGGCGCGCCGAACATCCGGCGCTGTTTCAGCGGCTTTACGACGAACGCGCGCGCCTTTCCTTGCTCATGGAAAAGCGGCGCGCCGCCGAGACGCTCGAACGAACGCATGCGCTGAACGTCATCGCCCGCGCGATGATCGAGCGCTATGAGGAGATGAAACGCGCCCGTGGCGTCCTCGATTACGACGATCTCATCGGCAAGACCGCCGATCTTCTTGCGAACGAAGCCGCCGCCTGGGTGCATTACAAGCTCGACGGCGGCATCGACCATATCCTGATCGACGAAGCGCAGGACACGAGCCCCGAACAATGGACGATCGTCGAGAAACTCGCCGAGGAATTCTTCGCCGGCCGCGGCGCGCGCGAGAATCGCGCCCGCACGATTTTCGCAGTCGGCGACGAGAAGCAATCGATCTTCGCCTTCCAGGGCGCCGATCCCGCGGGCTTCCACCGCATGCGGCGCGCCTTCAAGAAACGCCTCGGTGAGACCGGCCAGGCCTTCCACGACCGCAGGCTTGATCTTTCCTTTCGCTCGGCGGCGGGCATCGTGGACGCGGTCGATGCGGTGTTCGCCCGGCCCCTCGCCTTCCGGGGGCTTTCGAAAGACCCCGACGAGAAAAACACCGTGCATCAGGCGATCCGCGACGACATGCCGGCGCGGGTCGAGATCTGGGACACGGTGACGCCGCCCGAAGAAGACATGGAAGAGCTTGCCTGGGATGCGCCGCTCGACGCGCGCTCGGCGACGGGCGCGCCGACCATTCTCGCCGGCCGCATCGCCCGCGCCGTGAAACGCTGGCTCGCCGGAGGAATGACGGTTGGCGACACGCCGCGCGTCGCGGAAGCGGGCGACATCATCATCCTCGTGCGCCAGCGCGGACCCTTGTTCGAGGCGATCCTGCGCGCACTCAAGCACGAGGATATTGCCGTAGCCGGCGCCGACCGATTGCAACTCGCCGGGCACCTCGCGGTCATGGATATCGCGGCGCTTTGCGATGCGTTGCTGCTCGAAAGCAATGACCTTGCGCTCGCCTGCGCCCTCAAAAGCCCGCTCCTCGGACTGAGTGAAGAAGATCTCTTTCATCTCGCGCACGCGCGCACGGGCACGCTTGCCGACGCGCTGAAGGCGGCGGAGAGCGACGCCCGCTTCGCCGAGGCCGCGTCTAAAATCGCGCTTTGGCGCGCGGAGGCAAGGCGGCTGCGTCCATTCGATTTTCTTTCGCGCGTGCTCGGCCGCGACGGCGGGCGCGCGCAAATTCTCGAGCGGCTCGGCGCCGAAGCGGCGGACGCCCTCGACGAGCTTCTCGCGCACGCGCTCGCCTATGAAGCGGTTGAAACGCCGTCCTTGCAAGGCTTTCTCGCTTTCCTCCGCCGCTCAGGCTCGCAAATCAAGCGCGATCTCGAAGTCGAAAGTTCCGCCGTCCGCGTCATGACCGTGCACGGCGCCAAGGGGTTGGAAGCGCCGATCGTGGTGCTTGCGGACACGACCTTCATTCCCGAGGGCCGCAACGATCCGTGGCTGCTGCCGCTCTCGAAAAAAGCGGACGAATCTCCCAAAGGGTTCGTGTGGGCGCTCGCCGGCAAGGACGATTCGGAAATTCTCGTATCGGCCCGGCGAGCCGTGCGCGAGGCCGAGGAAGAAGAGCATCGGCGCCTTCTCTATGTGGCGCTGACGCGCGCGCGCGACGCCATAATTGTCTGCGGCGCTGAAACGAAGCGGCACGAAAAATCGGGCCTGCCGGAAAATTGCTGGTATCGCCTTGTGCGCGACGCGCTCGCGCCGGAGCTCGAGGAATGGCCGAAGGCGCGTTACGGATTTGACGGGGTCTGGCGCTGGCGGCCCGAAGCCGAACGGAGCGTCAAGGCTCACGCCGCCGAAGCGAAAACTGGCATCACTCCGCCTGAATGGTTTCGCAAACCGGCGCCAACCGATGGCCAGCGCACACGCGAGAGACTCGTGCCGTCGACGCTTTTGCCGCTCGACAAGCGAAGCGGCGAGGCCGCGAAGGAAGTCGGGCTTGACGCCCTGCGCCGCGGCTCGCTCATTCATCGTCTGTTGCAGGAACTTCCAAAATTTTCGCCTGAATCACGGCGAAGCGAGGCCGCGCGTTTCCTCGCGCGAGTCGCGCCTGCTCTATCCGATGAAATGCGCGAGGCGCTCCTCACCGAATCGCTTGCGGTGCTCGATCTTCCGGACTTCGCGCCCTTCTTCGGCCGACAAAGCCGCGGCGAAGTGGAATTGCTCGGGCGGCTACCCGCGACGGATGGCGCGGGCGGCTTCGAAATTGCAGGCCGCATCGACCGGCTCGTCGTGAGCGACGACACAATCCTGATCGCCGACTACAAGACCGATGCGCGGGCGCCTGCCAATCCGGCGGATGCGCCGGAAGCTTATGTCGCCCAACTCGCGCTTTATCGCGCGCTTCTCGCGCGCTCATTCCCCGGCCGCGCCATGCGCGCCTTTCTGGTCTGGACTGCGGGGCCCGCAATTCATGAGGTCCCCGAAGCGCTTCTCGATCGCGCCTTGCGGCGCGTCACGTCAACGTGACCCCACCTTGACCCCCGGGGGGCGCATCCCTATTTTTCGCGTCCCTTCAAAAACCGATTCCCGCGTTCCCGCGCAAGAGAGGCTCCCATGGTTGCCCCCGTATCCGACAAATCCTTTCAGGCCGATGTGCTCCAGTCGAAGGAGCCGGTGCTCGTAGACTTTTGGGCCGAATGGTGCGGGCCGTGCCGGGCCGTGGCGCCGGTGCTCGAGGAAGTCGCGGGCGAACTCAAGGGCAAGCTGAAAATCGTCAAGCTCAATGTCGACGAGAATCCCGAGACCGCGGCGAAATACGGAATTCAGTCGATCCCCACGCTCCTGATCTTCAAGAACGGCGAAATGGCCTCGCGCCAGATCGGCGCGGCACCGAAGGCGAAGATCGTGCAGTGGATCAACGGCGCGGTGGCCTGACGCGGTTGATCAGACGGGCGGCGTGCCGTTCGCGGCGAGAATTTCGCCCGCAAGATAGAGCGATCCGGTAATCAAGACGCGCGGCGGCGCTTCCAATGGGAGCGCCGCAATTTTTTCGAGCGCGTCCTCGATGCTCGTTGCCGTCTCCGCCGCAATCCCCGCGCGCACGGCGGCAGCCACGATCTCGTCGGGCTTGCGCGTGTTGTCTCCGATGACCGGCAACGCGAAGAGCCGGCGCGCGAGGCCGGAAAAACAGGTGAGAAATCCGTCCGTGTCCTTGGTCGCGAGCATGCCCGCGACCAGAATCAGCGGCCGCGGGGTGCGCTCTTCCAATTCCGTGAGCGCGCCCGCAATCGCCATCGCGCCGCCGACATTGTGGCCGCCGTCGAGCCAAAGCTCCGATCCCGCGGGCAGCCGGCCGATCAGCCGGCCGGAAGAAAGCTGCTGCATGCGCGCGGGCCATTCCACGCGCCGCATGCCATCCTCATAAGCCTCTGCGGGGATCTGCAGCGATTTGATTGCGCGCAAGGCCGCGACCGCAATCCCGGCATTTTCGATCTGATGGCGGCCGAAGAGCCGCGGCCGCGGGAGATCCAGGAGGCTCGATTCGTCGGCGTAGATCAGCCGACTTCGCTCTTCGTGCGCGGCCCACTGCTCGCCCGCGACGAAGAGCGGGCTTGCAAGCTTGGCCGCGGCGCGCTCGATCACGGCGAGCGCTTCCGGCTCTTGATGCGCGACAATGGCCGGAACGCCGCGTTTCAGGATGCCGGCCTTTTCGCCGGCGATGGCGGCCAGCGTCGGGCCAAGATATTCGGTGTGATCGATCGAGACTGACGTGATTACGCTTGCGATCGGATGCTCGATGACGTTGGTGGCATCCAGCCTGCCGCCGAGACCGGTCTCCAGCAGCAAAAAATCGGCGGGCTTTGCCGCGAAAATCGAAAACGCCGCGGCCGTCGTGATTTCGAAAAAGGTGATCGGATCGTTTCCGTTCAGGCGCTCGCATTCGGCGAGTGCCGTGGCCAGCGTCGCATCGTCGACGAGTAGGCCGCCGCCCGGCCGGCCCAGGCGAATCCGCTCGTGAAAGCGGACGAGGCTCGGCGAGGTGTAGGCGTGGACGCGGAAATTCGCGGCCTCGAGCACCGCGCGCATGATCGCAATTGTCGAGCCCTTGCCGTTGGTGCCGGCGACATGAATCGTGGGCGGCAATTTGCGCTCGGGATTGCCGAGCCGCGCCAAAAGCCCATGGATGCGGCCGAGCGAAAGATCGATCTTCTTCGGATGCAGCCGCGCGAGCCGGTCGAGGATGGCGCCGGCGGAGATGTCAGCGCGGGCGGCCCTGCTCACACCGCACCGGCGGGCACGGGCAGCCGATGATCGGCGCCCGGCGCCTTGGTGAGAAGCCGGCAGAGCCGCGCGAGCGTCGGTCGCAGATGGTGGCGATGCACCACCATGTCGACCATGCCGTGGTCCCGGAGATATTCCGCGCGCTGGAAACCCTCCGGCAATTTCTCGCGGATTGTCTGCTCAATCACGCGCGGGCCTGCAAAGCCGATCAGCGCGCCGGGCTCGGCGATGTGCACGTCGCCGAGCATCGCGTAGGAAGCGGTGACGCCGCCCGTCGTCGGATTCGTCAGCACCACGATGTAGGGCTTCTTCACCGCGCGCAGGCGCTGCACCGCGACCGTGGTGCGCGGCAGCTGCATCAGCGAAAGGATTCCTTCCTGCATGCGCGCGCCGCCCGAGGCCGCGAACAGGATGAAGGGCGACTGTTTTTCGATCGCCGTCTCAAGGCCCTTGATCACCGCCTCGCCCGCGGCCATGCCGAGCGAGCCGCCCATGAAATCGAACTCCTGCACGCCGATGACGACGGGCAGGCCCTCGAGCTTGCCGTAGCCGAGCTTGACTGCATCCTTGAGGCCGGTCTTGGCGCGCGCGTCCTTCAGGCGGTCCTGATAACGCCGCTCGTCGCGGAATTTGAGCGGATCGACCGCGACCTCGGGGAGCGCCACGTCAAGCCAGGTCTCGCCGTCGAAGACCGACTTCAGGCGCGCCGCCGCGTTCATGCGCATGTGGTAGTTCGAATTGGGAATGACCCACTGGTTCGCTTCCACGTCCTTGTGGAAGACGAGCTGGCCGGTCTCCGGACATTTGATCCAGAGATTTTCCGGCACGTCCCGGCGCTGCAGGAACGAGCGGATCTTCGGGCGGACGACGTTCGATATCCAGTTCATGACGCTATTCCGGAAACATTATGTAGTCGCTCTTGGCCGCGGCCGGAAGCCCGCCGGACGATCATTCGGCTGCCACGCGCCGCGCCGAGCGCACGCCCTCGGCGAGCGAAGCGACGAGATCGCTCACCGCCTTGACGGTTTTCGCGCTTCCCTTTCCCCCGCCATCGAGGCTCGTGCGAACCGCTTCCACGAGGGCCGAGCCGACCACGACGGCATCGGAGGCGGCGGCAATGGTGCGCGCGTCGCTCGCCGTCTTCACGCCGAAGCCGACGGCAACGGGCAGCTTGGTGTGGCGCTTGATGCGGGCGACCGCGGCGACGACTTTGCCCGTATCGGGGATCGCGGTGCCGGTGATGCCGGTGATCGAGACGTAATAGACGAAGCCCGACGTGTTCGCGAGCACGGCGGGCAGGCGCTTGTCGTCGGTCGTGGGTGTTGCGAGCCGGATGAAGGCGATCCCCGCCTTCAACGCCGGCAGGCACAATTCCTCGTCTTCCTCCGGCGGCAGATCAACGACGATCAGCCCGTCGACGCCGGCGGCTTTTGCATCCTTCAAAAAACGCTCGACGCCGTAAATGTAGATCGGATTGTAGTAGCCCATGAGCACGATCGGCGTCGCGCCGTCGCCCTCGCGGAAGGCGCGCACCATGGCGAGCGCTTTTTTCAGCGTCTGACCGCTCTTCAAAGCGCGCTGCGACGAGGCTTGAATCGCGGGACCGTCGGCCATCGGATCGGTGAACGGCATGCCGAGCTCGATCAGGTCGGCGCCTGCCTTCGGCAGTGCCTTCACGATCGCAAGCGAGGTGTCGTAGTCGGGATCGCCGGACGTGATAAACGTGACGAGCCCGGCGCGGCCCTCGCGCGCAAGCTCCGCGAAACGCGCATCGATGCGCGCGCTCATAGTCTGCCTCCGAGATGCTCGGCGACCGAATAGAGATCCTTGTCGCCGCGGCCGGAAAGATTCACCACCATCAGGTGATCCTTCGGCTTTTTCGGCGCGAGATCGATGACCTTGGCGATCGCATGGGCGGGCTCGAGCGCGGGGATAATCCCTTCGAGCTTGCTCAGCAATTGAAACGCCTTCAGCGCTTCGTCGTCGGTCGCCGACAGGAACTGGATGCGTTGCATGTCATGCAGCCACGAATGCTCGGGGCCGATGCCGGGATAGTCGAGACCGGCCGAAATCGAATGCGCGTCCTTGATCTGGCCGTCGTCGTCCATCAGCAAATAGGTGCGGTTGCCGTGCAAGACGCCGGGCCTGCCGCCGGCGATCGAGGCCGCGTGCTTTCCGCTCGCAAGCCCGTGCCCCGCCGCCTCGACGCCGTACATCTCGATCGCCGGCTCATCGAGAAACGGATGGAAAAGCCCCATGGCGTTGGATCCGCCGCCGATGCAGGCGACGAGCGAATCGGGAAGCCTGCCTTCGGCGGCGGCGAGTTGCTCCCGCGTTTCCTGGCCGATCACCGACTGAAAATCGCGCACCATCGCGGGATACGGATGCGGGCCCGCCACCGTGCCGATGCAATAGAAGGTGTTCTCGACATTCGTCACCCAATCGCGGAGCGCCTCGTTCATCGCGTCTTTCAGCGTCCTTGAGCCGGAGGTGACCGGCCGCACTTCGGCACCGAGCAATTTCATGCGAAAGACGTTCGGCTTCTGCCGCTCGACGTCGACGGCGCCCATATAGACCACGCAGTCGAGCCCGAAATTCGCGCACATGGTGGCTGTGGCGACGCCATGCATGCCGGCGCCGGTCTCCGCGATGATCCGCTTCTTGCCCATGCGGCGGGCGAGCAGGATTTGGCCCAGCACGTTATTGAGCTTGTGGGAGCCCGTGTGATTGAGCTCCTCGCGCTTGAGATAGATTTTCGCGCCGCCGAGATGCCCGGTGAGGCGCTTGGCGAAATAAAGCGGGCTCGGGCGGCCGACGTAATCCTTGTGGTAAGCCGCGATTTCCGCCTTGAAGGCCGGATCGCTCTTCGCTTCGGCATAGGCGCGCTCGAGTTCAAGCACGAGCGGCATCAGCGTTTCGGCGACGAAGCGGCCGCCATAGATGCCGAAATGGCCGTGGGCGTCGGGGCCCAGGCGCAGACTGTTCGGACGCGCGCTCACGACACCTTCTCGCGTTTCTGCGGCCGGCCGAGTGCGGCGGCCGCGGCGCGCGCGTTCTTCACGAAACTCGCGATTTTTGCGAGGTCTTTTTCGCCCGGCGCGCGCTCGACGCCGGAAGACACATCAACGGCATCAGGCCGCACGATCGCGATCGCTTCGGCGACGTTCTCGGGCGTCAGGCCGCCCGAAAGCATCATCGGCTGCTTGCGTTTGAACCCCGCGAGTAGCGCCCAGTCGAAGGCGCGGCCATGACCGCCGGGACGATTGGCGTCCTTCGGCGGGCGCGCATCAAACAGAATGCGATCGGCAACCGCCTCGTAGTCGGGAACGGCGCGCAGGTCCGCCGCTTCCGCGACGGGGATCGCTTTCATCACGGGGCGGCCGAAGCGGCTTCGGATCGCGGCAACGCGCTCGGTGCTTTCCGCACCATGCAGCTGCAGAAGGTCGGGCTTGGCATGCTCAACAATGCCCGCGAGCAGGGAATCGTTCGCATCGACGACGAGCGCCGTCACACGCGCGCGGCCGCGGGCGCGCGCCGCGAGCTTTGCCGCCGCGTCCATCGTGACGGCGCGCGGCGACGGCGGAAAGAACACGAGGCCGACGAGATCGGCGCCGGCTTCGAGCGCCGCGTCCATCGCCGCCAAGTCCTTGATTCCGCAGATTTTGACCTCGATCATGGCCCGTTCGATGGCATGCGCGCGCCATCCTGTCCACTGGCCTTAGGCGCCGTTAAGTCGGCTCCAAATGAGCATTGCCGTCGCGAGATCCTCGATCGCGGTGCCCACCGACTTGAACAGCGTAATTTCCTGCGCGCTTTCGCGGCCGGAAACGCTGCCGCGACAAAGATCGAAAAGATCGCCGCGAATATCCCGCTCGCCGATCACCCCGCGCGCGAGCGGATCGGCGATGTCGCCGGCCTCCTTCAACGCGCCGGCGCGGGTGTCGACGTAGAGCCGCGCCTTTTTCAGCGCCCCATCGTCCGCCTCGCGCATGGTCGGCTTGAAGCTGCCGACGAGATCGAGATGAACGCCGGGGGTGAGCCAGCTTCCGTGCAGCAACGGCGCGGAAGAGAGCGTCGCGGAGGAAACAATGTCGGCGGCGCGCACAGCGGCCTCGAGATTTTCCACGGCGCGGACGTCGAGCCCATGCTTGCGCAAATCCGCCGCCACGGCTTCGGCCCGCGCCGGCGTTCGATTCCAGAGCGAAATTTTCTTTAGCGGCCGCCCGGATGCGTGCGCACGAATGAGATACGGCGCGAGCGCGCCGGCGCCCACCATGAGGAGACGGCTCGCATCCCGGCGCGCGAGGAAGCTTGCCGCGAGCGCGGACGAAGCCGCCGTACGCCACAGCGTGAAAACGCGCCCGTCGATCGCGGCGAGCGGCTCGCCGGTATCGCCGCGCATCAAAAGATACGTTCCTGTCACGCTCGCGCGGCCGCGCGCGGCGTTACCCGGAAAGACGGTCACGACCTTCGCGCCGATGAAATTCTTCGCTCGCTCCCCGGTCCAGGCCGGCATCAACAGGAGTGTCGCCTCGCCGCCTTCGCGCGAAATCGCATGATGGTGGCGCAAGGGCACGGTGATCTCGGCGCGGAAGGCCTCTGCGATCGCTTCGATCAATGCCGGAAAGGTGAGGGCCGACGCGATCTCGTCCGCCGAAATGAAACGCATCAACGCCTTCAACCCGCCATGGGCAGCGATGGAAATTGCGGCGGCGCGGGTGGCGGCGGTGGCGGCTCAGCCGCCCTGTCGCGCGCATCGATCTCCGCCTTGAGACGCTTCGCCTCGTCTTCGGCGCGCTTCGCAGCGCGCCAGAGCCGCCATTGCCGGGCGAGCGAAGCGAGCGCGCCGATCAGGACGCCGACAATCATCGAGACGAAGATAACGATGAAGAGCGGGACAATGACGGTGAGCGGCGAGCTCTGGCCTTCGAAGGGATCGAAGGAAACCACGACGTCCGTCCGGTTTGCCACCGCGAACAGGACGAGGACGATCGCGAGCGGAAACAGAACGAACCAGTTGAGGAACCTACGCACGGATCGCGCCCCCCATACGGGTGCCGGCAGGCAACGGCGCCTTCAGCGTTGCGACTTGTTCAGCCGGTCGCGCATTTCCTTGCCGGTCTTGAAATAGGGCACGACCTTTTCCGAGACCTTCACCTGGGCGCCGGTGCGCGGATTGCGGCCGATGCGGGCGGGCCGCGACTTCACGGAAAAGGCGCCGAAGCCGCGGAGCTCGACGCGATCCCCGCGCGCGAGCGCGAAGGTGATTTCGTCGAGGATCGCCTCGACGATATTTTCGACATCGCGCTGATAAAGGTGGGGGTTCGCCTCGGCGACTTTCTGAACGAGCTCCGACTTGATCATTGGCCCGCCGCCTCCGAGCAAAAACCCAAGTGATCAAAAAGGCTTGCAAGTACTCAGTTCGTCGAAGGAGGCTGCCAGAGCGCCAATAGGCCGTCAAGCTGGGCGCGGCTCGCCGCCTCCACAATGGCGTCGCGGGACAGCAGCGAAGCGAGCGCGGGCAAGCCAAGCTTGTTCGCGAGCCAAGCCGGTGCTGCGAGCCAGTTGAACTCGGAGCCGATCTGCTTGCCCTTCCAGTCGCGAATGGGAAGACTGGCATCGACGTTCTTGTTCTTGGCGAGCCAGTCGCGGGCGGCGCGCTCATCGCCGATCTCATCAATGAGATTGAGGGGCAGCGCCTGATTAGCGGTGAAGACGCGGCCATCGGCGGCGACCGCGAGTTTCGTTTCGTCAAGCCCGCGGCGCTCGCGCACCAGCCCCTTGAACCAGCCGTAGCTGTCCTCGACGAGGCCGCGGATCGCGGCCTTCGCCTCGGGGCTTGTCGGCTCGTAGCCGTTGGGCGCGGCCTTCAGCGGCGTCGACTTTATGTCTTCCACCGTGACGCCGATATGTTTCAGGAGATCGGTCACGTTCGGATACTGAAAGATGACGCCGATCGAGCCGATGATCGCGTTCCGCGGCGCGAAGATGCGGTCGGTGCCGAGCGCCACGATATAGGCGCCCGACGCGCTGATGCCTTCGACCACGGCGACCACGGGCTTCTTTGCGGCGAGCCGGCGGATGCCATCATAGAGCGCCTCCGACCCCGCGACCGTGCCGCCGGGGCTGTCGATCGAGATGATCACGGCCTTGGCGCCGGACTTCGCGATGTTGTCGAGCATTTCGAGGCGGTCGCGGTCGTTGCGGATGAGGCCGCCGACGGTGACGCGCGCGACGTGCGGGCTCGATTGCGCGACGAATTTCGTGCCGCCGCCGGCGTAGATGATTCCGCCGATGCCCACGATCACGGCGAGGATCGCGACAATCCGCCAAAGGGTGAGTTTGCGCCGCAGGCGGCGCCGATCGACAATCGCGTCAACATCCATGGACATGTTCATGAACCTCAAATTCGGCGGGGAGCCTAGACCCGCCGCCGTGGCGTCATCAAGGCAAGCCTGGCTGAAAAACAAAGACGGCCGATGTCCAACACCGGCCGTCTTTCGCTATCCGTTGGTCGTATGCCGGCCGGATTTACGATTTCTTTTCCGTGCCGCGACTGAGCACCTTGCCGAGAATGTCGCCGAGGGTCGCGCCCGAATCGGACGAGCCGTACTGGGCGACCGCCTCTTTCTCCTCGGCGATCTCAAGCGCCTTGATCGAAACCGTCACCTTGCCGCTCTTGCGGTCGGCCATGGTCACGCGCGCATCGACCTTCTCGCCGCGGGCGAAGCGGTCGGTGCGCTGATCGGCGCGATCGCGCGCAAGCTCCGAGCGCTTGATGAAGGTGCTGAGATCCGTGCCGACGATCTTTGCCTCCAAGCCCGTGTCCTTCACGTCGGTGATTTCGAGGGTGACGACCGAGCCTTTCTTGAGGTCGCCCGCCTGCGCATGCGGATCGCCCGAAAGCTGCTTGATGCCGAGCGAGATGCGCTCCTTCTCGACATCGACGTCGAGCACCGCGGCTTTGACGTGATCGCCCTTCTTGTATTCCTCGATCACCTGCTCGCCCGGCCGGTTCCAGTCGAGGTCGGAGAGATGCACCATGCCGTCGACGTCGCCGTCGAGGCCGAGGAAGAGGCCGAACTCGGTCTTGTTCTTGACCTCGCCTTCGACCGTCGAGCCCACCGGATGCTTCTCGGCGAAGGCCTCCCATGGATTGGGCAGGGTCTGCTTGAGGCCGAGCGAAATCCTGCGCTTGACCGGATCGACTTCGAGCACGGCGACTTCGACTTCCTGCGAGGTCGAGACGATCTTGCCGGGGTGCACGTTCTTCTTGGTCCACGACATTTCGGAGACGTGGACGAGGCCTTCGATGCCGGGTTCGAGCTCCACGAAGGCGCCGTAGTCGGTGATGTTGGTGACGCGGCCCTTCACTTTCGAGCCCACCGGATATTTCGCTTCGATGCCCTCCCACGGATCGCCCTGCAATTGCTTCATGCCGAGCGAGATGCGGTGAGTTTCGTGATTGATCTTGATGATCTTGACCTTCACCGTCTGGCCGATCGTCAAGACATCGGTCGGATGGTTGACGCGCCGCCAGGCAATGTCGGTGACGTGCAGGAGGCCGTCGATGCCGCCGAGATCGACGAAGGCGCCGTAGTCGGTGATGTTTTTCACGACGCCGTCGATGACCTGGCCTTCCTCGAGGCTGGAGACGAGCTCCTGGCGCTGGCCGGCGCGGGTCTCTTCGAGCACGGTGCGGCGCGAGACGACGATGTTGCCGCGGCGGCGGTCCATCTTGAGGATCTGGAATTGCTGCGGCGTGCGCATCAATGGCCCGAGATCGCGGATCGGCCGGATGTCGACTTGGCTGCGCGGGAGAAACGCGACGGCGCCATCGAGGTCGACGGTGTAGCCGCCCTTGACCTGATTGAAGATGATGCCGGTGACCTTCTCATTCGCCTGGAAGGCCTTCTCCAGTTTCACCCAGCTTTCCTCGCGGCGCGCCTTGTCGCGCGACAGCACCGCCTCGCCCAGCGCATTCTCGACCCGCTCGAGATAAACCTCGACCTCGTCGCCGACCTTCAGGCTTGCATCGCGGCCTGGCCCGCTGAACTCACGCAAGGGCACGCGGCCTTCGGTCTTCAAGCCGATATCGATGACGGCGATGTCCTTTTCGATTCCGACCACGTGTCCTTTGACGACCGAGCCTTCGTGCAGGTCGGCGCGGCCGAATGATTCTTCGAGCATCTTGGCGAAATCTTCGCGGGTCGGTTGGGCAGCAGCAGCGGGCATTGGTTCTCCTGGTTCAGGGTTTTCGAATTTCTAGGAAGCGCGTTTCAAAGCCAATGACCGCCGCGCCTTGGCGCCGGCGAGCAATGGATGATTGAGCCGCGTGGCGGCGAACGCCGCCAGAATGGAAACGATGGTTCGTCCGGAACCGCCAGCGGATGGCGCGGGGCGGGCTTGCCTCCTACTCGACGAGGACGGATTAACCCCGCCCCCGGCCCGCCCGGGCAGCCTCCACGATGGAAAGCGCGGCCCGGAACGCGGCTTCTATATCCAAGTCGGTGGTATCGAGCAAGACGGCATCGGACGCGGGTTTCAGGGGCGCAACCGCCCGCTCGGAATCGCGGCGATCGCGCGCTCGAATGGCGGCAAGCACCGTTTCGAGGGTGATGTCTTCGCCTTTGTCCGCAAGTTCGCGCAATCGCCTTTCCGCACGCCGCTCGGCCGACGCGGTGACGAAAATCTTAACGTCGGCCTCGGGCGCAATCACGGTGCCGGTGTCGCGCCCGTCGAGCACGGCGCCCGCGGGCTGCTGGGCGAAATCCTTTTGCAGCTTGAGGAGGGCTGCGCGCACCGCGGGAAGTGCCGCGACGCGGGACGCGGCCTCGCCGATCGAGCGCTCGCGCAGACGCTCGGCGTCGAGCGAGGCAAGGTCAAGGCCGCGCGCGGCTTCGGCGGCGGTCTTTTCATCGTCGAGCGAACGGCCTCGATCAAGAAGCCGCACCGCGACGGCACGATAAAGCAGCCCGGTGTCGAGATGCGGCAGCTTGAAGTGCGCGGCGATCTTGCGGGCGATGGTGCCTTTGCCGGATGCGGCGGGACCGTCAATGGCGACGATCATGGATCAGCGGAGATCAGCGCCGAGCTTTCGCATGAGCTCGGTGAAGCCCGGAAAGCTCGTGGCAATGAAGGCGGCATCGTCGACCGCGACCGGCTGCTCGCTTGCCAATCCCATGACGAGGAAGCTCATGGCAATGCGATGATCCATATGGGTCGCGACCTTGCCGCTGCCGGCAACGCGGCCCTTGCCGTGAACGATCAGATCGTCGCCCACAATCTCATGGACAACGCCGTTCGCGGCCAACCCCGCGGCGACGGCCGCGAGACGATCGGACTCCTTCACCCGCAATTCCGAAAGCCCGCGCATGACCGTCGTCCCTTGCGCGAAGGAAGCGGCGACCGCGAGCACCGGATATTCGTCGATCATGGAGGGCGCGCGCGAGGCCGGCACCTCGACGCCGCGAAGCGGCGAGTGGCGCACGCGGAGGTCGACGATCGGCTCGCAGCTTTCCTCGCGACGATCGAGTTCCTCGATCGAGGCGCCCATTTCCTTCAGCGTCTCGATGAGGCCGGTGCGCAGCGGATTCGCGAGCAACCCGTCGAGCACGAGATCGGAGCCGGGAACGAGCAGCGCCGCCACGAGCGGAAAAGCGGCCGAAGAGGGATCGGCGGGAACACGCAGCGCCTGCGGCCGAAGTTCGGGGCGTCCCGCGAGCGTGATTCGCCGTCCGTGTTCGCCGTGGCGCTCAACGTCGACCTTGGCGCCGAAGGAGCGCAGCATGCGTTCGGTGTGATCGCGCGTGGCTTCGCGTTCGATCACGATGGTCTCGCCGGGCGCTGCGAGGCCGCACAGAAGCACCGCGGATTTCACCTGCGCCGACGGCACCCGCGTCTCGTATTGAATCGGGATCGGGTCGCGCGCGCCGCGGAGCCGCACCGGCAAGCGGGTGCCTTCCTTGGCATCGAGAATCTCCGCGCCCATCCGCGTCACGGGCTCGAGCACCCGGCGCATGGGACGGCGGCGCAGGCTGGCGTCGCCATCAAAGGCGACTTCGATCGGATGGCCCGCAGCCACCCCCATGGCGAGGCGAACGCCGGTGCCGGAATTGCCGAAATCGACGCTCTCCGCGGGCTCAAACAGCGATCCAATGCCGACGCCAAAGATCCGCCAGGCGCCCTCGCCCGTGCGTTCGACGGAAGCGCCGAACTGCCGGCAGGCGCGCGCGGTCGCCAGCACATCGTCGCCTTCGAGCAGGCCCTCGACGGAAGTCTTACCGACCGCGAGAAGGCCCACCAATAGCGCCCGGTGCGAGATGGACTTGTCGCCCGGCACCCGCGCCCGGCCTTTGAGCGGCGGCGAGCGGTGGGCGGCAAGCGGTGTCGGAATCTGGATTTTGTCGGTCACGGAAGGCTTCTCGAGCGGTTTTTCGACCTTGACAGACTAGGAAGCGCGGTTCAATGGAGGCCCCTTTTTCAATAGCGCAGGAGCGATCGCCGTGGCGAAGCCCGAGCTTGGCACCAAGCGTGTCTGCGGAAACTGCGGGACGAAATTCTACGATCTCGCACGCGATCCGATTTTGTGCCCGAAATGCGGCACGGTCTACGAGGTGGTTGCGATTCCCGCGCGCGCGAGCGCGGCGAAGGCCGCAGCTGCCGCTCGCCCCGCCGTCGAGGAGGTGGAGCCGGCGCAGCCCGCGGGCGCGGAAGTGATCTCACTCGAGGAAGCGGCCGAGGCCGAAAGCAAGACGCAAACCGCCAAGGGAACGCCGCCCGATGCCGAGGGCGAGGATGAAGAGGTCGAGATCGCGAGCGACACGGAAGACGATACCACTTTCCTCGAACAGGACGAGGAAGAGTCCTCCGATGTTTCAGACCTGATCGGCGAAGGCATCGAGGAAAAAGAGGAGGAAAATTAATCGCCGTCCGCGATTATCGCGAAGCATCCTTTGACCGCCGCTGATCGCGGCGGCCGGAACGGGGCCATAGCTCAGTTGGGAGAGCGCTTGAATGGCATTCAAGAGGTCGGGGGTTCGACTCCCCCTGGCTCCACCACCCCTTCCGTCTTTTTCACGTTTTGCCGCCGCGAATTGATCCCGCTTGCGGCACCCTCTGCATCTTCCCATATCTTGCGGCACCCTCTGCATCTTCCCATATAAAGACCTGAAGAGCGGCCGGTTGGCCGCGCTTCCGGGGCGCCACAAACCGGGCCCCGCAAAGTCGCTTTGCAAGAGGGCTTTGCGCGTCATGTCGAAGATTCCTTCTCTTTCGAGTCCGTTTCTCCTCGGCTTCGAGGAAATCGAGCGGGCACTCGACCGGGTCGCGAAAGCGACCGACGGCTATCCGCCCTACAACATCGAGCGGCTGCCGCGCGAAGGCGCACGGGCAGAGCGACTGCGAATTACCCTTGCGGTTGCGGGTTTTTCTCGCGGCGAACTCGAAGTCACAGTCGAGGAGAAAGAGCTGCGCATTCGCGGCCGGCAAAACGAGGTCGACCCGAAGCGTGTGTTCATCTACCGCGGCATCGCCGCGCGGCAGTTCCAGCGGGTGTTTCTGCTGGCCGACGGCATGCAGGTGGCGGGGGCCGATTTGCGAGATGGATTGCTTTCGATCGACCTCGAAAGACCAGAAACCGCGCGCGCCGTCCGGCACATCGACATCGTGTCGGGCGAGTGAACGCGGACGGAAAGGAGTACAGACCATGACCGAGAACAAACACGAAGTTGCCGCCAAGCTCACGCCGGAAGCCTTCGCCGTGCTCGGCGGCGGGCAGATCGCCTATGTGCGGCCCGTTCGCTCCGAGGACGTGAAAACGCTGTTCCCGCAGGCGCCGCAGCTTGCGCCGGGAATGCAGTTCTTCGCGCTGCATGCGGCGGACGGCACGCCCATTTTGCTCACCGACAGCCGCGAAGCCGCGATCGCCGGCGCCCGCGAGCAGGAACTCGATACGGTGAGCGTGCACTAAGAAAGCCGCGCAAGCGCGGCGAATTCGGCTTCACGCCGCATTCGTCGCCGGCGGCAGCGTCAAAATCCCATAGAGCGAACTTGCATCACGGGCATTGCGGAGCCTCTTCGCGACATTGGCGTCGCGCAGAAGCCGGGCGATGAGTGCAAGCGCCTTCAGATGATCGGCGCCCGCCGATTCGGGCGCCAACAGAAGAAAGGCGAGATCCACCGGCTCGCCATCGAGCGATTCGAAATCGATGGGTTTCTCGAGGCGCGCGAACAGCCCAAAAATCCGTTCGATTTTCGCAAGCTTGCCATGCGGAATCGCCACGCCATGGCCGATTCCCGTGGAGCCCAGCCGCTCGCGTTGCAGGAGCGTTTCGAAAATTGTCCGCTCGTCGCAGCCGGTGAGCTTCGCGGCCGCGGCCGAAATCTCCTGGATCATCTGCTTCTTGTTGCTGACCTTCAGCGACGGATAGATCGCTGCAGGCGCAAGCAGGTCGCTGAGCGGCATATCATTGATCCGTATGGGGGTGCCGAATCCGTATCGCGATCAGTTCACGGAAGGCGCGGGACCATAGGGATCGGCTCTCGGGGGGTCAATGGGGTGGGTCGAAAAACGCGCGGGCGCGAATCAATCCGCCAACCTTGACGCCTGTTTCTCGCGGCGGCGCTGCACCGAAGACGGAATTCTCAGCGCTTCGCGGTACTTCGCCACGGTGCGCCGCGCAATGTCGATGCCGGCTTCCTTCAGCCGCTGAACGATCGTGTCGTCGGAGAGAACATCGGCGGGAGCTTCGGCATCGATCATTTGCTTGATTCGGTGACGAACGGCTTCCGCCGAATGCGCTTCGCCGCCGTCGGCGGCGGCAATGGCGGAAGAAAAGAAATATTTCAATTCGAAGATGCCGCGGGGCGTCGCCATATATTTGTTCGCGGTCACGCGCGAGACGGTTGATTCGTGCATGCCGATGGCGTCGGCCACGATGCGCAGGTTCAGCGGCCGCAAATGCTGCACGCCATGCGCCAAAAAGGCATCCTGCTGCCGCACGATCTCGGTCGAAACCTTCAGGATCGTGCGGGCGCGCTGATCGAGCGAACGGGTGAGCCAGGTCGCGGTCTGAAAACATTCGGTGAGAAAGGTTTTCTCTTTCTCGGTTTTCGCGGTTTTCGACACGCTCGCATAGTAGCTCTGGTTGACGAGCACGCGCGGCAGGGTGTCGGCGTTGAGCTCGACATTCCAGGAGCCGTCGGGCGCGGGTTTCACGAACACGTCCGGCACGATCGGCTGCACCACCCCGCCGCCGAAGACGAGGCCGGGTTTCGGGTTAAGGCGGCGAA
>Ga0070734_10000601_pt1 | contig 69451 bp, 63 predicted proteins | sample Coa_R1_8_FD_66444 | JGI IMG/M metagenome (GOLD analysis project Ga0070734, IMG submission 66444) | Surface soil microbial communities from Centralia Pennsylvania, which are recovering from an underground coalmine fire - Coalmine... | ecosystem: Environmental > Terrestrial > Soil > Unclassified ...
CCAACTTTCTGGAGCAAATCCGCTCCGAGCACCTCGTCCGTTTTCATGTCAAAAGGCTCGAACAGCTTGGATTCAAGGTGGAGGTTCAAGCGATGGCAGCATGAATTTTCAGGGCAGAGGACACAGAGGAAAAGCTCAGAGGTCGCAGAGTGATTGCAGATTGCTAACATCTGCGGGTTTGAACTCGGAGTTGCTTGTGTCTGCATGCTCTTATTTGGGGTGATTCGTGCCCATGAAACAGCCGTCACCGCGTTAACGCTCAGTAGAACAAAACCAAAATCTTTACCGCAGAGGACACAGAGGAAAAGCTCAGAAGTCGCAGAGTGACTGGTCGCAGAGGGGTACCTGCATGCACCTTGGCTATTCAAGTGCTGCTCTAAGGCACCGCAGGCATTGTGTAGCTCTGGCGATCGCATGAAAAATCCACGCCTTAACGTCATGAAACTCTTCCAGCGATTGCCCTGCTTCACGACCTTAGAGATGCAAGGCGGATGGGGCCACCGTCTATAATCAAGAACACCTATGCGATTTGCCTGGGCGTTGCCGTTGCTGCTGGGCCTCTCTTCGACGTGGTTGTGTGCACAACAAGACAAGCAGGACCAATCCAAGCTGAAGGTGAACTCCAGATTAGTCGAGGTGCCTGTCCTCGCCAAGACCCGGAGTGGACATGTCGTTTTTGGGCTTACCGCCGACGACTTTCTATGCACCGATAATGGCGTAGCGCAGGGACTCACTCTCAGTCAGGACACCGACTCTGAGCCTCTGGCGCTGGCCATCGTCGCCGAAACGGGCGGCGCGGGAGCACAACATCTCTCGGACTACCGGGACCTTGGTTCGATTCTCGACGCGCTGATCGGCGGAGTGGACCACCGGGTGGCGGTGATCGGGTTCGACAGCGAACCTCACCTGCTCATCTCTTTCACTGCAAATACCGATAATGCCGCTGCGGAGCTTGCACATCTGAGCCCAGGCGACGAGGAAGCGCATACTCTCGATGGAATCGTGTTCGCGCTGGCAGAGTTGCGCGCCCAACCTCCACGCTACCGCCGGGCAATCTTGCTGCTTAGCGAGACCATCGACCAAGGCAGCAAGACCACGCTCGATGAAGCACTGCGCCTCATCAGCGATACGAACACGGCGATGTACAGCTTTGGATTTTCCAGCGCTCGCTCGGCCGTTGTCCATGAGGCATCGAAACTCAACGGCAGCACGCCAGGCCCCGCACACGGCTGTTTTAGCCGCAAAGGAGCCGATCCCGAATACAACGGACATTACAGCAAGCAGGTACTTGACTGCATCAGCCAGCTTGCCCCGCCGCTTCGGCTGGCAACCATGGCATTTCTTACGGCCCGCGACGAGCTACGCACCAAGACGGCTGAGTCCATTGCGGAGCTTGCCGGTGGGGAGTTTTTTCACTTCCACAACGCCAAGGATCTGAAGGAAGGGATGATTGCGCTGGCCAACGACATCCACAACTACTATGTGCTTACCTTCAAGCCGGCAACGCCGACGCCTGGGCTGCATACGCTGCATGTGGAAGCCAGTAACCAGCCGCACTTGGAGCTAAAATCGAGGCGCGAATACTGGATTGACGACGATGCTTCGCAGTAGCGCCGCAAGTAGAAACCCTTATGGTAGAGCGTAGCTTATGTCGCGACAAACGTTAAAGGCGCTACTGGGTGCTGGTCCGCAAAAGCTCGACCCTCAAGCTGACCATGGACCACGCTGCCGCTGTGTTTAAACTCGGTGGGCGTCCGTCCGAAGAGGGCCTTAAAGTGCCTCTCCAAAGCAAGCGTCCCTGAGTATCCGACTCTCGCAGCAACTTCATTTACCCGAAGCGATGTATTGGCCAACAAGAGAGCCGCAGCACCGGTACGAGTCTTGTGAAGGTGCTCGCCGAAGCTTGCGCCGGTGTCTCGCCTCACGAGATGCTGCAGCCGCGAGACCGACACGCAGAGTCCATGGGCAATCTCAGCGATACTCAAGCAGCGATCCGAGTATGACGATTTGACTATTGCAAGCGTCTGCGAGACTCGGCTATCCATCTGTTCAGGACAAACCATAGAAAGGAGCGGGGATGATTCGATCATTTACGTATCTCTTTGGAAAACTACGCCGTAGGTTTTGCGAGTGCGGAGCGGCGTTGCCGCCGACGTGAACAACGGCTACTACGCACTCGCCATCGATTCACTGTGCCGGTGAGTATAGTTGTAATCACGAATCGAGCTTAAAATAATCGTCTTGCGGTCGGTTCTCCGACCGAATTTGTTGGACAACAGTCGACGTACTTGCCGGATGATCGAAAATCTACCCACTTTCCCGTGAGAACTAGCTTTTCGTGTCGGAGGTTATGACCGCGATGGTTAGGCTCGGATGCCTTACCTAAAGCGCAGAACGATTACCTTAAAACACTGAACTATGCTGATTCCACCTGCGCCATCACCGTTGCAGAAAGAACCGTAACGATTCCGAGGACCTGAACCGGCAGAAGCCCTTCCTGGAGAAAGACGGCTGCGAACAAGATAGCGAAGACCGGCTCCAGGCAGCCGGTGATAATCGCTCTTGCCGGGTCCAGATGCTTGAGTCCGTTGAAATAGAGGATGTAAGGCAGCAATGTGGAAGCGCCGGCGAAGAGGAACAAGAAGGCCCACTGGCCGAGGCTAAGCTGAAGCGAGAGCAGCTTCCAGGGTGGATTGACCGCAAGCCACAGCACGGCGGCGCTGAGGAGCGAATAGTTCATGATGGTCAGTGGATGCCTGCGCGCAACCACGCCCTGCCCGGCAATGTTGTAAAACGCAAAAGAAAATGCGGCCAAAAGGCCTGCAACGATGCCGGCCGAATTCATTTTCAGAGCGAGACCGGACGGCGCAGCAACATCGCTGCCACCACCAAATCGAACGATCCCCAAAGTAAGGACAATTCCAACCGTGGCCAGGAGCACCACACCAAACAGTCTCCAGGTGGCGCGCTGCCTGCCACTCCCCAACATGTACAGCAGCACCCAAACCGGCGCCGTATATTGAAGGGTAATGGCCACCGCTAACGTGGTTTTCTGAATGGCGAAATAGTAGAAAAAATTGGACCCGGCAAGGCCCAGAACACCGATGAGCGCGCACGAGGCCAAATCCCGCCGGTCGATGCGGAGAAGCCGCCCTCGCGATTGGAGCAGCAGAGCAGGCATGAGCATGGAAACGGCAAAGATCGTGCGAGTTTCCGTGATGACGAGCGGCGAAATCAGCGTGTGTCCGGCAAACAGATGGCCGTTGAATACAACCTTGCCCAGGGTGGCAGCGGCGCTCCAGCAAAACGTGGCTGCGGCTATCTGCAGGTAGCCCAGCCAGGAATGCGCCTTTCCGGAGGACGGCCCGGCTGCAGTCTCGATCGTCTCCGCTTCAGTCTGCAAGCATGCGTTCCAAGCGGGCGGGATCGAAGCCGATCATGACCTCGTCGCCGACAACAATTGTGGGAGTCGAGCGACTCTTGTATTGGTCTGTAAGTTCGCGGACCGCCTGCGAATCCGCGGTTACGTCCTTCTCCTCGAACTCCACGCCCCTTGCAACGAGAAACTCCTTCACGGTATAGCAGGGCGGGCAGTCGGGCTGGCAATAGACGACGACTTTTTTTCTGGACATTGATCTCCCGATTCGTGCTTGCGATTCTTACTTCCACTTCGATCTTGCAATTCGCACCAAGGAGCCGGCTTTTCGAAGCGCCGGTCCATGGGTGGAATCTACTTTCTTGCTTCTTGTTTTTTGCTTCTGGCTTTCTTACTTCTCTTACGCCTCTATTGCCACTTGTGCTACTTGTTCTTTAATTTGCGGTTCCACGATTTCCACTTCGGTCGAGATTTTAGCCGTCTTCTGCAGCATGGCGGAGACAGAGCAGTACTTTTCCTCTGAAAGGCGCACCGCATCTTCGACGGCCTTGCGCGACACACGACCATGAATGGAATAGATCAGCTTGATTTGCGTATAGACGGTGGGAGGCTCTTTGGCACGCTCGGCTTCCGCGCGAACTTCGATCCTGGTAAAAGGCTGGCGCTTCTTGCGCAAAATGCCGACCACGTCAGTGGCCGTGCAGGCACACAGGCCCATCAGAACCATCTCCATGGGTCCAGCGGCGGTATTCCGTTCACGATCCGAATCGATGACGATGGCATGACCGCTGCTTGCCTGAGCGGAGAATCGCTCCCCATCCAGCCATTTCACCTGGGCTTCAACCATTTGCTATCTCCTGTTGTCCGTTTGAGGCTCGGTATGAATCAAGACCTTAAAGAGCTCGGGAGCCGATTGCTTGAACCGGATTTCCAGAGCGGTCGATATATCGTGGACACGGCCGAGGGGCAGATCGTCGGGCATGGTGCAGTGGCACGACATATATACTTTTTCCCTGACTCGCTTGATCTCCACGTCGTGCATGTCCAATATCTCGGGAAATTCCTTTACCAACGGCTTTAGCTTCTGCTCGAGAATCGCATCCCTCACCACCGGCTTCCCCGGCTCGATGGTTGTGGAGTCGCTCTCGATATGGGTCAAGATCGTGGATATCTCCGGCACCTCATAGCGCATCTGCGCTTCAATCTGCGAGACCTTATCGTGAGCGCTCTTGAGGCTGAGGTTCTCGTCCAGTTCCAGGTGCTGCTCCACATGCAACCGGCCATCCAAGTCTTGCACGCTGACATCGTGCACGCTGAAATTATTGCGGGCGGCGATGGCGCGAATTCTATCGAAGATGTTCTCATGCCCCGTCTCCCTGGGCACCGGGTGAATCACCACATCCGCCTCGGGCAAAATGCTGTGGACGGTCTCTGAGATTTCCGCCACCACCTGGCCGGAGTGCTGGAATGTAACGTTGCGAGCCAGCCCCACGGTCAGATCGGCAAAGTAACGATTTCCGGCTCGGCGAATACGCACCCGCTCGACTTCGATTACACCGTTGATTTTGCGCGTAGCGTCAATAATCCGTCCGCGATAGCCCGCGGGAGCGGCATCGAGAAGCGCATCCACGGTCTGCCGCGCCAACCGGGAGCTAACATAGACGATCACGACGGAGACGACCAGACCAGCGATGGCGTCGGCCTTGACCATCCAGGGCAAGCCCAGGCGCTGGCCCAGATTCACGAGCGCCAAGCCCAAAATTACGACTGCGCTTGAAAAGATATCGGTGCTAAAGTGCAGGGCATCCGCCTCAAGGGCCTGACTGTCATACTTGCGGGCGATCTGCCGCAGAGCCCGCGAACGCCACCAATCCACCACCATACAGAAAAGCATGACACAGTAGGCGGCCACGGTAGGCTCGATGTGAACGGTACGATACCCACCCAGGCGTCTTACCGCCTCCCACACAATCCAGACACAGGCGAGCAGGAGCAATCCCATTTCAATGAAGGCGGAAAAGTTCTCCACTTTGCCGTGGCCATACTGGTGCTCCGCATCGGCGGGCTTGTCAGAAACCCGGACGGAAAGCAGGGTGATGAAGGCGGCAACCAGATCCAGAGCGGAGTGGGCAGCCTCAGAGAGAATACCCAAGCTCAACGTAGACAAGCCTACAACGAGCTTCAGCGAGGTAATGGCCACTGCCGCAAACAGAGAGTGCATGGCTACGCGGCGCTTTTCGAAGCGCATGCTCTCCAGCGACGGATTTGCCACACCGCTTACAGTGCCCACATCTTATTGTCTCAATTTCTCAGGAAATTTGCCCGGTATGTCTTAATCCTCTTGTCACGGCTCTGGCGCTCGGCATCGCATGAGACCCTCAGTTTGCCAAACCTGATTTTCTTGTTTTGAGCCGAAGCAGAAATCTGATTTGTGTAACACCAATTTGTGTAACACCAGCAACTTTTCAACACCAATATCGGTGATTGGTAAAGAGAGCTTCTGCTAGTAACAAAATCAGCGGCACAAACGGTCAACATTTCTTTCAAGCAATTGCCCTGAGGAACCCGATGGTTCTAGCGCGTGTGGATAGCAGCTATGGTACGATGGCTGGCTCTCTTCAATCTCCTTTATGATGGATGTAAAAGCGGAAAGGCACTTGAGATGATTCGATTTTTTCTATGCGCAAGTCTGGCAATTGCAAGCTCCCTGGGGCAGGCCCAAAGCAATAGCGCCGCTCCACAACAGCAAGCCAGCGCCGTAAAACCGGCGCAGGCGGCCAAGCCCTCCCTCTCGCCACCGGCGGCAAAGCCGGGAGAAGGACAGGCTTCCGCAGCAGATGCCATTCCCGCCGACCAGACTGTGATTACCGTGCATGGTTTGTGCACCGACGGGGCACAGGGCTCGGCCTCCGATAGCTGCACCACGACCGTTTCCAAGGAGAAATTCGACAAGCTGCTGGCCTCGGTGGGACGACCGGTGCCGCAAAATGCGCGGCGCGGCATTGGGGAAAAATACGTGGAATTGCTGACGCTGGGCCAGGCTGCCAAAAAAGCCGGGGTTGAGAACGATCCCAAGTTCCTAGAGCAGATGCAACTGGTACGGCTGCAGGTTCTGGCGCAGATCTATAGCACCCAACTGCAGGAGAAAAACCGCAATCCTCCGCAATCGGAGATCGAGGCCTACTACAAGGAGAACAGCTCCAAGTACGAGCAGATCAAGCTGCGCCGGGTATTCATCCCCAAGACCAGCGCCAACGCAACCAACAAAGAAGAGTTTGAGAAGAAGGCCGAGCAGACGGCCAGTTCCATTCGCGAGCGGCTGGCGAAGGGCGAAGATCCCGACGCCCTGGAAAAAGAAGCATATACGAGCCTGAACGCCGATGGAAAGCCTCTCAACACCGACTTCGGAACGCGCCGCAAAGGAGTGCTTCCTCCCCAGCAGGACCAGGAGATATTCTCCCTACCCGCCGGCGGAGTCTCCAAGGTTGAAACTGAGTCCGTGGGCTTTGTGATCTATAAGGTGGAGACCAAGGAACAACTGCCAATCGAAAAAGTAAAAGAAGAGATCAGCAATACGCTCTTCCGGGAAAAGATGCAGGAGCAGATGAAAGCGATCAATGCGGCGGTCAAGACCGACTTTAACGACCAATATTTCGGCCCGGCCAATCCGACGCTCCCTCCAGGTTCGCCAGGAGTTCTGCCGGTGCAGCCTTCCACTTCTCCCAAGAGCCCGCCATCGCCTAAATAAGCCATGGCGCAAAAACCCGCTGTTTTAATCACCGGAGTCTCGGGAAACCTGGGGCTCCGTTTGCTTGAGCAGATACCGGACTTTCATGCGATCGGGGTGGACGTGCGTCCACCAGCCACCACCCAAAACCTTGTCTGCTTTGAAAACATCGACCTGCGGGAAGAACGATCCTGCACACAATTGTTGAAATTGCTGCGCGCCTATCGACCGGACGCCATTGTCCACCTGGCTTTTGTGGCCCCGGCGCGATCTGCGATTGCAGACCGCGAACGCATGCGGCAGGCGAATGTATCCGGCACGGCCCGTGTGCTGGAAGCCATCGCCGAGCACAACAGGATCCTGGGCGGCATTTCCAAGTTCATCTTTCCCAGCAGCACAATGGTCTACGGCCCAGGAGCGGGAGAGACTTTCCGAGAAAGCACACGCCTAGCGGCGCAAGACCCGCTTGCATCTTCCGCATGGGTGTCCGATAAGATTGAAGCGGATCTTACAATCCAGTCCTGGAGCAACGGTCTGAAATGCAGGAGCTATATCCTCCGGTGCCATGGAATGACCGGGACGCCAGCGCTGACCGCGACGGCTGAAGTAGCCAGCGGAGACTCCCTGATTGCAGCGCTACGCGGCATCGCCGACGGCGAAGGATCCATTGCCCGGCGAAGGCGCGAACGAGGTGCGCGCACACCCGTGTTCATGCCCGCGGGCGGAACCTATCTCGACCATCCATTCCAATTTGTACATATTGACGATGCGGCACGTCTCATTGCTACCATCGTCCGACGGATCCAGACCGATCCTCAACTCACGATTTTGAATGTGGCTGGGCGCGACGAAGCGATCCCTATTCATCAGTGTGCGCAAATTGCCAATACGACGATCCGGCGGGTACCGGGCAAAGCCCTCTGGCGGAGAGTGCTCGGCCTGCTATGGGATCTGGGCGTTTCCGCTGTGCCACCGGAAACGCTTCCCTATCTGCTGGGTTCTTGTGTCACGGACAATTCACGCCTGCGCCAGTTTCTAGGAGATGACTACCGTGAGATCATCCGGTTTACGTGCGCCGAGGCCCTCGCCGCAAGCTTTCCCGCAGGAGGGATCCTTTAAAGGGCCTCTCTTCGTTTTAAAGGGCTGCTGTTCTTTAACGGCTCCTCTTTCGAGCCGGCACCTTGTAGTAAAGTAAGGTTCCTGTTCTGACCGCATCGACCAAAACTATGGCGATGGCGGTAGTTGGATATCCCTATCGCTGCCCCTAAAAGTATCCCCCAAAATTATCTTCAAAAAAAGTACTTTGTGGAGATCGCCTTGGTCCTTATACACTACGTAGACGATGCCAACCCAGAGAAGTCTTGCCGATTATAAGGGCCTAGTCTTTGGTCTTGCAGCATTCCTTGCGAATTTGATTGTGGCCGAAATCAGCACAGGAAATCTAGCTATCTTTACCCGCCGCCTGCTTCCCATCTATCTGCCTTCGATGAACCTAGTCGATCGCGAGCTCGTGATATCTATCGTTTTCCCGGCGATGGCCGCATTTTGCGTTTCTATATTTTGGTCCACCAAAACCGCTAAATGGGTCTGGATCGTCCCGGCGTCGCTCTTGCTCATGCGAATGGCCCTATTTCCATCTTCGCATGTTCCAACGAGCGTCATGGCCCCCGATGATGACAGTTTTTGGAGGCACTTTTTCTATCCGGACCTTTCCAAGGGCCACCGGAGCCCACACGAGCTCGTAGATTTCTTCATCTACACCTTAAATACTGTCCGGGCCGGTAGCTATTCCCTCGTGGCGCGGATATCGCAGCGGTGGGCGCCTCGGCCAATTGACGACGTAATGGTCCTACCAGTTTCGGATAGACCCGAACTCAAGATGCCAATGGTCTCCAGTCCTCGATGGCTTACAGCTACAAATTTACTCATCGGGATCAATGTCGCTGTCTTCGCCATCATGGTTGCATCAGGCATTTCCCTACTATCCGTTGGAGCGAACCAACTCCTACACTGGGGTGCGAACCGTGGCGTGGTTACGCTGCATGGCCAGTACTGGCGACTCGTAACCCAATCCTTCATTCACCTGGGACTCTTCCATCTGGTACAAAACATGGTGTGCCTATGGTGGATTGGCAGGCTTGCAGAGAAGGTCTTCGGAGGTTTTGTCCTGATTGCCATTTATAGCCTCGCGGCAATTGGAGCCGGCCTACTCAGTGCCTTATGGGCTCCTCTGGACACTACCGCTGGAGCATCCGGATCGATTTTGGGGATCACCGGGGCTTTGATTGCGGTCGCAGCGGGTGGTCAGCTGAAGTTACCCACCAACGAGTTTTTCTATCGCCGCGTCTCCGTGCTCTTGTTTCTATTCCTGCTATCTGGGCTTGCTCCTTTCGTAGATAACAAGGCTCACGTAGGCGGATTCGCCACAGGTCTTTTCTTCGGCTTTTGGTTCGATCAAGTCCTTCGAATACCGTCTCGCCACGCTTTTTTCTCGGCTGCCCGCTTATTCCAAGCGCGCGAAGCCATTGAAAAACAAACCTATGAGCCCGCAGTCGAGCACTTGCAAGCCTATCTTCATGTCCATCCCCACAGCGCGGACGGCCACGCGCTCCTGGCCTATTCGTTCGATGTCCTTCAACGCTTCGATGAGGCAGCCGAGGAGTACCAAATTGCGATGAACCTGGGATGTACCGATCAGACGATTGAGACCAACCTTGCTGCGATCGCGGCCAGCAAAAGCAACACGGCGAATGCTCAGTCGCTGTGATCTGTGTCCATGATCTGACCAGGTTAACTCTTCTTGCCGCGATATAGGCCCGCGATGCCAAAGGTGTAGGGCGTCCAACTCGTTTCTGAAAAACCGACGGACTCCATGCGCCTTTGCATTTCGCTGGGCGAGGGAAACTTCTCCACCGACGCAGGCAGATACTCGTAGGGACCGCGAACCCCGGAAACCAGAGTCCCGATGCGGGGCAGGACGTGCCGAAAATAAAATCCGTATAACTTTCCCAGGAGCCCGCCCGGCTCGCTGAAATCGAGAATGCCCATCTCGCCGCCAGGTTTCAGAACCCGAAAAATCTCGCGCAAGCCACCATCGTAATTTGCCAGATTGCGAAACCCAAACGAGGAAACTACCAAGTCCATGCAGCCATCCGGAAGGGGCAGCTTCAGGGCATCGGCTTCTACGGGTTGAATGCTACGAGCGGCATATTTAGGCAGGCCATGCTGCAACATCTGATGTGAGAAATCCAGCGCATAAATGCGCACCTGAGAACCCGCCGCGCGCAACGCTACAGAGAGATCTCCGGTTCCGGCGCAAAGATCCAGGACCTTTACTTCCGGCCCGGTAAACAGATGACGGAAGGTTCGGGCAGTCTTGCGCCACCATAACCGGTCCACATTCATGGAAAGCGTGTGGTTGAGAAAATCGTAGCGAGGAGCAATCTCATCGAACATGCGGCGCACGGCCTGCGCCGCCGAATCCTCGTCTGCGGCGCCCGCGGGAGTGGTGCCCAACGTCTGGTACTGCTCAGGCATGATTGCTTATCCGCTCCACGGCGCGATGAACAACTTCCACCGGAACATCACCTGTAATCGCAACTTTCCCGATTCTTTGAGGCAGGACAAAATGAACGGCACCGGCCACGGTTTTTTTATCGGACTTCAGGAGTCCAATGACTTCGCCCGCAGCCACGGTTACGGGCGGCAGGGGGCCGTACAAGCCGACAGCCGATTGAATCATTTCGTCGGTCTGCGGAGAGCAGAAGCGAACTTCCCTTGCTATATCTGACGCGGCTTTCATGCCCCAGCCAACGGCTTCGCCATGAAGAAGATGGCTGTAGTTGGTGGCGGCTTCGAGGGCGTGCCCCACCGTATGCCCAAAGTTAAGGATGCGGCGAAGATCTGATTCGCGCTCATCAGCAGAGACCACATTGGCTTTGACCCGCACGGAATCCACTATCACGCGCTCCAAGGCTTTCCGACCCCGATCCTGAATCTTGCCGGCATTCTTCGCCATGAACTCAAAAAGGGCCTTGTCACGAATTACGCCGCACTTGAGCGACTCAAACAGGCCGGAGCGGAACTCGCGTTCTTCGAGGGTCTCCAATAGAGCGGGATCGACCAACACCGCCTTTGGCTGATGAAAACAACCTACAAGATTCTTTCCCGTGCGAAGGTTTACGCCGGTCTTGCCGCCTATACTTGCATCCACCTGGGCAACGACCGTGGTCGGCACTTGGATAAAGGGGATTCCGCGCATGAAGATGGCGGCCAGAAACCCGGCGCAGTCGCCAACGACGCCGCCTCCAAAGGCGAGCACCAACGACTTGCGATCGGCTCCGCCAAGAACCATCTGCTCGGCAAGTTCCTCGACCGGCGCAATTCGTTTTGACGGCTCTCCATCGTTCATTTCCAGAACCTGGAATGGGAGTTTGGCCCGTCTCAATGCGGCCTCAAGCCGCTCGCCCCAGTGCCGCCTTACGGTAGGCGATGTTACAACAAAGACTTTCGATTTGGGACCGGGAAGCAACGGCTTGAGCAGACGCCCGGCCTGCGATAGCAGGCCGCTGCCAATCAGAACGTCATAGCTATTTTGGCGAAGTTTGACCCTTATTTTTTCCACTCACAAGCATCATATCGCAATACCTGCGCCACACAGGACCGTGGCCGGGCCAGCAATAAGACGTCCCCTTTTGTTACCATTTTTTAATAGATGACCAAGATTCCCGCGCACGTCGATTTCATTGTGGTTGGGGCCGGTATTGCAGGCTTGCGCGCAGCCATATCTCTCGCCGAAGCCGGACAGGTGCTGGTACTGGCCAAACAAGAGCTAACCGAATCTGCAACTCAATACGCCCAGGGCGGCATTGCGGTGGCGCTCAGCGACGAGGACGAAATAGGCCTCCACCTGCAGGACACGATCAACGCAGGGGATGGATTGGTGAATCCGGAAGCGGCCCAGGTGCTTGTGGAGGAAGGGCCGGAGCGCATTCAGGAGCTGCTCGACTGGGGCACGGAGTTTGACCGCAAGGGAACCAAACTCACGTTCACACGCGAGGCGGCGCATAGCCGCAATCGAATCCTGCATGCGCACGGCGATTCCACCGGTCGGGAGATTGGACGCGCCCTCTATGCCAAGGCCGCGCAGTCGAAGAACATTTCCTTCTCGGAGTTTGAGTTCACCGCCGACCTATGGATGGACGGCGCGCGGGTGCACGGCGTGAAGCTAATCGCCTCGGACGGCGGCCTGCGCATGATGACCAGTTCAGCGGTGCTACTGGCCACGGGAGGAGCGGGGCACGTCTACAGGAACACCACGAACCCGGCGGTGGCTACCGGCGACGGCATAGGGATGGCCTATCGCGCGGGAGCGGCCATCAGCGATATGGAGTTCTTTCAGTTCCACCCGACGGCCCTCTATGTGGAGGGCGCTCCGCGATTCCTTCTTTCCGAGGCCCTGCGCGGCGAAGGAGCTTTGTTGCGCAATGCGGAACTACAACGGTTCATGCCGAAATATCACGAGATGGAAGAGCTTGCCCCTCGCGATGTGGTTGCGCGCGCCATCGCCCACGAACTCGAAGCATCCAGCTTGGGCGAGCCGGTTGTCTATCTTGATCTGACGCACCTTAACGGAGACCTCATCAAAGCACGCTTTCCCCGCATTTATGAGACATGCTTGCAGTACAACGTCGACATCACTGTCGACCAAGTTCCTATACGGCCAGCAGCCCATTACCTCATGGGTGGAGTACGAACCGATCTATGGGGACGCAGCAATCTTTCAGGCCTTTATGCGGCGGGCGAGAGTGCATGCACCGGCGTTCACGGAGCCAATCGGCTGGCAAGCAACTCCCTGCTCGAAGGGCTGGTGTTCGGAGCTCGGGCAGCACAGGCGATGCGGAGCGAACCTCGCAAGGCGGAAGGCAAGCTGGAGCCAACGATGTTCGAGCGCACGACAGCGGGGCCAGCAAGTAATCCCGACTCGTTGATTCGAGACATCCAGGATCTCATGTGGAGCAAGGCGGGAATCATACGGTCGGGCGATGGACTCCAAGAGGCCCAACAGCAGCTCCAGCAACTCGCGAAACGCATTCCAGAACCCATCTCACGCCGCAACTGTGAGGCCGGAAATCTTCATGCGGTGGCGTCCCTGATCGTTCGCTCAGCACTGGCCCGCCACGAGAGCCGCGGGGCCCATTTTCGCACCGACTACCCTGCACACGCCGACGAAATATTCAAGAAGCACTCGGTCGTGACTGCGACCGCCACGCGCTTGGAGTAGGCAGTGATAACATACCTGCCTCTCTCATGACAGCGGGTATTCCCACCTGGAATCTGAATGCAGTGCAGGTCTTGGCCCTGGGATGCCTCGGCGTGCTTATGGGCCGGTGGCTTAAGAAAAGGCTGCCTGCCCTCGACCGGCTATGCATTCCTACTTCGATTGTCGGCGGAATGATTTTCGCCTTGGCTGCGCTGCTCTTTCGCGACCGCCTCGTGAACTTTGAGATGGATTCCACCTTGCGCGACCTTATGATGATCGCGTTCATGAGCACGATCGGGTTGAATGCCCGCTGGAACCTGCTCCGGCGGGGAGGAACACAGGTGCTTTGGATGCTCGTTCTGGCAAGCTGCGGCGCGGTCCTCCAAAACCTACTCGGCATGGGGCTGGCCAAACTGCTGCATATCAATCCCCTGATGGGCATACTCTCCGGTTCGGTGGCGTTGGCTGGTGGACCCGCCACAGCCGTTGCCTTCGGCTCTACGTTTGAAGCGATGGGCGTGCGGGGCGCAACCGAGCTGGGCCTGGCTTCCGCGACTTTCGGCATTGCGGTTTCGGGACTCGTAGGAGGCTACATCGGCAGCCAACTCATTCGCCGTTATCGACTCCAACCACAACAAAACTCGATTGAGCTTACAGAAAAGCAAGCGGCGCAGAGCGATGGGCTGCAGAGTGACGGGCGAGCGAGCGGACGAGAGCAAAAATTCGACGCGGCTTCCCTGCTTTCTACAATCCTTACGATTGGCCTGGCGATGGGCATCGGCAGCCTCATCAGCCTGAGCCTGACCAAGCTGGGATTCATCCTGCCGAGCTACATTGGGGCGATGATTGCCGCCGCCGCGCTGCGGAACTTCAACGACCGATTTCCATTCCTTACGATCTCGGAAAGCGCCTTACATTCCTGCGCTCAGGTCTCACTTTATCTATTCATCGTGATGGCGGTGCTGGCGCTCAAGCTGTGGGAATTGGCGCACCTGGCGATTCCGCTGATCGTCATTCTCATTGCCCAGGTTGCGCTGTGCTGGCTTATGTGTGTCGTTGCGTCATTCCGAACGATGGGCCGGGATTACGAGTCGGCGGTAATGGCCGCAGGCTTCTGCGGATTCATGCTCGGCATTACCGCAAACGCCGTCGCTTGCATGGAGGAGCTGGTTGAAAAATATGGCCCCGCGCAGCGCGCCTTCCTGGTGGTCCCCGTGGTCGGGGCTTTCCTCATCGACTTTACGAATGCTTTGATCATCACGACAATGGCAAACCTGATCCGCTAGAAACGTTCTCGGCATTCGACTTTAGGCTTTCGATCTCAGACTCTCTACCTCAACCCTTCGGCGTCAGCGTGCGCCGTTAGAGTGCGACCAAGCAGAACCAATTCCCCTGAAATCAAGAAGATCAAAATAAGAGCGCAGACTGGAAGGAAATCTTCTTGACAGGTTTCTCAATTGTTTTTAGTATCAGTTTTGATACTATCATGAATGACCTTATCATCCTCGCTTGCCTGCTGCCGGGACCGACCTACGGCTATGCCCTAAAGAAGACCGCAGGAATGGCCCAGGGCGGAGGCGAGCTGCATCCGAACGTGGTTTATCCCCTGCTCCGGCAGTTTGTGGAACGCGGATGGGTTTCCCAAACAACGGAGCCCGGAGAACGCGGACAGGAGCGAAAAAAGTACAGCATCACCCCCATTGGAAAAACGGAATTGATTCGACGGCTGGAGGAGTTCGACCAATCGACAGCGGCAGAAAGCGGCGCATTCCTGCTGCGCGTGAGCATGTTTGGATTGATGTCGCAAGAGAGCCGCCACCGGGTGCTCCGCTTACGCGCCGAATACTTGCGCGAGAGGCACCGACGCCTCAAGGCATTGCGCGACCAGTTCAACCCCGCCGGTTTCGGAGGCACCGTCCAAAATTTCTCGTTGAGCAGAATTACGCATGAACTGCGGTGGATCGGCGAGATTGAACGCCAAATCCAAGAGGGCCAGATCAGGAATAGGGGCCAAGAAAGTCTGGATCAAGAAAGTCCAGATCAAGATACTCCGGATCAAGCTGCAAAAAGACCAGCTCAACAAAATATGGGAAAGCAGAAGAACAGGAGAAAAACAGATGAAGCTTAAAACCCAGATGCTTACAGCCGTTGCGTGCCTCTGTATTGCCTCCGCCGCAGGCCCATCGGCATCGAGCCAGACCACCAACAACCACGCGGCCATGCCCGAACATTCAGGTATGCACGAACACATGTCCGCGGGCGCCGCTGTAACCATGGCTGAATTGGAATCAACCGTGACGCAGCTTACACTCGCCCGCCATGCCACAGAAAAATATCTCGACGCACGCGTGGCTGTGGCGGAGGGCTACGAAGCCATTGGGCCATACGTCCCCGGCATGGGCTATCACTACGTAAACACGAAGAGTTCCTCGGATTTCGATATTGAGCATCCACCGATTCTCGTCTATGAAAAAGATACGACCGCGGCTCAAGGGTTGAGGCTTGTGGGAGTGAGCTATCTCTTGAATGCACCGACCGGAGCCAACGGCCAGCCTACAACCTCACCGTTTCCTCCCGCTCTTGCCTCGTGGCACAAGCACTCGAATATTTGCCGCTTTCCCGACCGGAGCGTGGCAACAAACCTCGATGCTTCGCAGTGCGAGCAGCGCGGCGGCGCGTTTACCGCCGAAACACAATGGATGATTCATGCATGGATATGGAAGGACAGCCCGGCAGGGGTATTCAGTCCGATGAATCCGAGTGTGAAGTAGCGGCTTGTTCAGGGTAAGCCTTTATTCAAGCCTAATTTTGAATATCGCCATCGCCGGGCGCACAGAAACTTCGCCAGGCGATGGCGGTCTTCACAAGAATGCCATCTACCCGGAAAAGCAACTCCGAAAATGAAAAACCCCAATGGACTCTCTAATGAAAGATTCCTGACACAACAAATGGCCAATCAAAATAGACTCAGTGCATCCGCAGGGCAATTTCTCAACTACAATAGCCATTCCGCCATTATGTAACGAGGCATGTCTCCGCCTGAATCCTGCAAGAACGCTCATGTTTCCAGATCATAAACCCGGCAATTTGGAAAACTTCGCTGCTTTCATATTTCAACCTTCACATTTCCGCTTTTACACTTCAACCCACGATGAGGACCCTACTCTATGCGCCTGACCTATGGAATGCTCAAATGCAAGATCGCCTCGAACCCGCAGCTCAAGGCGACACGCCGCAAACGCGAAACGCAATATCATCTCCACGCAACACTGGCGATCGTCGCCGACGACGGTTCGACCACGCAATGGGACAGTGCCATTAATGTAGGCACCAATGACGCGGACGACCTGCTCAAATACAAACTAATTTTCGATTTTCAGCACGGCATGCTCGATCAGTTGCGCGGCGCGCCCCAAGGGTTCTCGGACCTGACGGACACAGAGACGTTGCCCTCCCTCGATTTCTTGCGCAGCGACGTTCTTGCCAACACCGGTCCGTGGCGCGACAGCGACCCGATGGATGGAAGCGAGGAGGTCGAACCGGTAGCCTCGCTGCTACGGCTTCTGAAAACGGCAAAGGCCAACCAGTCAGACGTGTGGGTTTTCGGCCGCAAGTACACGGACGGCGACGGCATTCATGACGTTCACATGAACCAAGGATCGGGCGCGCCATTTCTCAACGACGGACAAGACAATCACAACGACCACAACGATGTATGGCAGGATGGCGGAGTGATTGTGGACGTCGGCAAGCAGGAGTTCGCCGCATACTTCACGACCTTCACGCAACAGCTTGTTCCAACCGACGATCTCGGCAATCCCGAGGACGGAGCACATGCTGTTGAGGTTGAAGACGACGGAAGCCTGGCGGACGCCACTCTCGCAAACCATCCATAGCGGCAAGAAAGCATAGCAACAGACAGAACAGCGGAAGAGCAAGCGGGCGCGATTTGGGGAAGATTCGAGCCCGCTTGCAATCCACGGGCTTGTTCCGTTAACGAATTGGCTCCATGATCGATTGGGCTTCCTTGTATTTCAAACCATCGAATCGCAGGACAACTGTGAGGATTCGGACCGCTGAGGCGGAAAGAAGCTCGATCTCGCGGTGTCCTTTCCATTTTCTCTTCGTGACGATCAAGTCGTGGGCCGGCGCTGTGAGCAGAAGACGATAGCCATGCTCATTTCTTTGGAAGACCCAAAACGTGATCACATTACCTCCCACCAGCGGACCTTCTGCCATTACCACAAAATCTTGCTCATCGGGAGCGCCCAGATGAATTTCCGACGCGGAGAACCACGAAGACGGAGGCTCACGATCCGGAATGTGCTCCTGCTCTACGGTGGATCGAACGAGGTCATCGTTGCTAAGAATCAACATCACTCCCGCTGGAATGGGGACCGGTTTTTTTACGCCGCTGTCTTCGGCACTGAAGTGCGACTGCTCGGCGTCGGAAAAGGGGGGCTTTGGCTGACACCGGACGCATGGTTGCAACCAAGGAAGAAAGCCAAGATAAGGACGGGCTTCTTGTAGATGTTCTTCACTACCGGGCTATTTCCTTTGCGCCGCCTCTACGCTTCTGGTTGGATCGGCCCCCTGCCAGGAAACATCGGCAGTCGGCCCGTAGCTAGGTGGAACCGGCTTGTTCAACAACCGCAGATAAACGCTAAGCTGGGTACGGTGATGGGCCGTGTGCAGCACGCGGCGCCAGAACACCCAAATTCTTTGCCGTTCCACGTCGAAAAATGGGACCTGCGTGAGCCACCATGATTCATCCTTGGCTGCCATCCTTTCCAACCGCGGCTTACACAGCTCTTCGTTTCGATTGCAAAAGGCTTGAGGTGTCGACTCGGCGGGAAGCAGCGCCGCAGCCTCGGGCTCTCCCGGCAAACCGATAAATTCCGCAAAGAAGCGGCGCTCCGAGAGAATCTGGTGTTTCATGATCTCCAGAACCGTGCTGGAGTTGGCAGCGGGCTTGAACGCCATTTCCTGCGGAGAGAACTGCCGCCACACGGTGATGACTTTGCTCGTCTCGCCAGCATAGGTATCGAGCAGATGCTGAAAAACCGGGTTGGCCGCTTGCGGGACATCCTCTAGAGCCAAAGCCGTGTATTCGTATTGCATTGCCATGAGTGCGCTCCTTGCTATCCGCAGGCGATAGCCAATGCCGCGATGCCTGCAAACGTATGGCTGCCTTCACCTTACACCTTCTTATAGGGTTTTCAGCGTTACTGTATCCTGTTTACGTGCTCTCCGTGCGGCTTTTCTTTAATCGAAAACCAGACGGAAAAGCCGCGCAGTGACCTTGATTCCTGGTCTACACTTACGCTGAAAACGCTGTAGCACTTGTACAAAACGAACTCGCGCTGCGTGAAGACGCGCGTTGCCGTATGAGAATCCTACTCGAAGGGTCGCGCCGTGAATCGGCTGCCCCGTATAATTCTCGCAGGTCAAGCCACATCAAGAAGAGAGACAAGAATGGGCAGGCTGGCCGGGGAGTCTTATTTTGGCGGAGAAAACTGAAACCTCTCAAAAACCAAAGAAATCTCAGATCGCACGCTTCAAAAACATCTGGCCGACAGTATGGGAGTTGGTGAGTCCACGCCGAGGATTGCTGGCGTTTGGTCTTTTTCTGCTGCTCATCAATCGCGTGACCGGATTGGCGTTGCCCTACTCCACCAAATTCCTGCTGGACGACGTAATTCCCAATCTGCCCGCCTCTAAGTGGGCGCTGCCCGGCCCCCTGAAAGGCATCTTCATTTACCTGAACTCGCAGTTCGGCGTGAGCCTGCTTGTGCTCCTGATCACGGCAGTGGCGATGGCCACCGTGCTGCAGGCCGCAACCTCGTTCACGCTCACGCAACTGCTTTCCAAAGAAGGACAGCGACTGATTGCGCAGATGCGGCGCAGCGTGCAGGCGCACGTTGGGAAGCTGCCAGTCAGCTACTACGATTCCAATAAAACCGGCGGCCTGGTTTCCCGAATCATGTCGGACGTTGAAGGCGTCCGCAACCTGATTGGCACAGGCCTGGTGGAACTGATCGGGGGATTGCTTACCGCGGTTCTGGTGCTCGTCATCATGGTACGCATCAACGCGCTCATGACGGGCGTTGCTCTCAGCTTCCTTCTTCTGTTTGCCGCCGCCCTAAGCCGGGCTTTCAAGTTCATCCGACCAATCTTTCGCGAGCGCGGCAAGATCAATGCCGAGGTGACGGGCAGGCTCACGGAAACCCTGGGCGGTGTACGAGTCGTGAAGGGCTACCATGCGGAAGAGCGCGAAGAGAAAGTATTCAGCTTGGGCGTGGATCGGCTTCTGGACAATGTGATGCGCACGCTTACCTCCACCTCCGTCTTGAGCCTTTCTTCGACTCTGCTGATGGGACTGGTCAGTACCAGCATCATGTTCCTGGGCGCAAGGCAGATTATCGCCCACAAGATGTCTGTCGGCGATCTGTTTCAGTACACGATGTTTCTCGGCTTCCTGGCAGCACCCATCTTTCAAATTGCCAATATTGGGACGCAGGTGACCGAGGCGCTGGCGGGACTGGAGCGCACGCGCGAAGTGCTCAACGAACGCCAGGAGCACCAGGACCCCGAGCGCACTATCGTGCTGCCTTCCATTCAGGGACACCTGGTCTTCGAGAATGTCGACTTTTCCTATGAGCCGGGAAAGCCCGTCCTGCAGGATGTGAGCTTCGATTCCCTCCCTGGGACGGTGACGGCGCTGATCGGCTCTTCGGGTTCGGGAAAGTCAACGATCATCGGCCTGATTGCGGCCTTCCACAAGCCGACCGGCGGACGCGTGCTTATTGATGGAGTGGATCTCAGCCACATTCAGCTAAGTTCGTACCGGCCCGGCCTGGGCGTGGTGCTGCAGGAATCGTTTCTGTTCGCTGGAACGATTCGCGAAAACATTGCGTTCTCCCGCCCGGACGCCACCGAAGAAGAGATCATGCGCGCCTGCGAGATTGCTCACGTGGACGAGTTTGCAGAACGCTTTGCCGAGAAATACGACACAGTGATCGGCGAGCGCGGAGTGAAGCTTTCCGGAGGCCAGAGGCAGAGAGTCTCGATTGCACGCGCCGTGCTGGCCGACCCGAGGATCCTGATCCTCGATGAAGCCACATCAAGCCTCGACTCCGAATCGGAAGCTTACATTCAACAGGGCCTGAAATATCTGATGAAGGGCCGCACGACGTTCGTGATCGCGCACCGGCTTTCCACGGTTCGGCAGGCCGACCAGATCCTGGTGGTTGAAGCCGGAAAGATTGTGGAACGCGGCACGCATCCCGAGCTCTATGCGTCTCGTGGCCGCTACTACGATCTCTACACGCGGCAGCATGGGCTGGAATCGAATCTCCTGGCGGATGGCGGAGACGACGAAAAGGCCCAGGAAGAGCAAACGACGATGGCCCGCGCCGGGCAGGAGATCAATGCGCTTGGCTTGATGCGAAGCCCGCGTTTGTAACTCCGTTGTTGGAAGCGCCTCGTGAGAATGCCTTGGAGCCTATGTGCGAAGAGAGGTTCCCACGCAGACTCTATAGTGTGGCGGCGATGCGGGGCACCAGCGATTTGAGCAAGGCGAGAAACTGGTCTTTCACTCTTTCTCCGGTTTCCATGACCTCTTTGTGATTGATGGGCTGGTCGAGGATGCCGGCCGCCATGTTCGTAACGCAAGAGATTGCCAGCACCTTGATTCCGCAGTGGCGCGCCACAATGACCTCGGGCACCGTGGACATGCCGACCGTGTCCGCCCCGATCGTTCGCAAAAAGCGAATCTCGGCCGGAGTCTCGTAGCTGGGCCCATTCATGGCCGCATACACGCCTTCAAAAATATCGATGCCGTGCTTGCGGCCTTCTTCCATCGCCATGAGACGGAGGTCTTTCGCGTAAGCCTCGGTCATGTCGGGAAAGCGCGGGCCAAAACGCTCGTCGTTGGCGCCCATAAGCGGATTGCCGCCCTGCAAGTTGATGTGGTCTTTGAGCACCACCAAACATCCTTGCTTCAGTTGGAGGTTAACGCCACCAGCGGCGTTGGTCAGCAAGATGGCTTTGATCCCGAGCCTGGAGAAGACACGCACCGGAAAAGCGACCCTCTGCAGCGAATGGCCTTCATAGTGATGGACGCGGCCTTGCATGGCCGCCACCGTGACATCTCCGATTTTCCCGACGACAAGATTGCCGGCGTGGCCTTCGGCACTGGTACGCGGGAAGTTTGGAATCTGCGCGTATGGAATGACGCAGCTCCCGCGCAATCCTTCAACAAAGCTGCCTAATCCCGATCCCAAAACCAAGGCGATTTCAGGCTGGATGCCGGCGGCTTTGCGTATCCATTCAGCGGCTTCGGACGCTTGCGAGTATTCGTCCGGAAGCAAGCCGGAGCTAAAGGCGGAAGAAGATGGGTTCATAGAATTACCAGGGAAAGATGGCCTTCTTGGAGGCCCAAAAATGATGATTGATTCTCAAAGATAAAGCAAATTGTTACGCCTATTTCTTAGGCAATATAAAGAATTTTATTTTCAATTGTTCAAAAAACAGGCTATTTTGCAAAAAGGCGAAAACACGAAAATAGTGAACTGTAATGACGCTATTCAAGTTCTTCCATTGCAGCCACATCTTCGCCAAACCAAACTCAGCTCCGGACCAACAAACCAACGATCGATGCCGACATCAGATTGGCCATGGTTCCCGCGATCATCGCGCGAAAACCAAGGCGGGCGAGTTCATTACGCTTGTTGGGCGCCAGCGCCCCGATCCCGCCAATCTGTATTCCAATGGAGCTAAGATTGGCGAACCCGCACAGCGCAAAGGTGGTAATTACCACCGAGCGCGGGTCCATAAAGCTCTTCTGCGCGCCCAGCAAAGAATAAGCATACAACTCATTGATCACCATGCGCGAGCCCAAAAGATTTCCGACTGTTGTTGCGTCGCGCCAAGGCACGCCGATGAGCCAAGCCATAGGAGAAAAAATCCACCCGAGCAAAGTCTCAAGGCTCTTGGGGAAGAACGCAAGGTGCTGATGGATGCCGCCCATGATGCCGTTGACTAGAGCCACGAGCGCGATGAAGGCCACCAACATGATGCCTACGTTGAACGCCAATTGTCCGCCGTCGATGGTGCCGCGGGCGATGGCTCCCAAGAGGTTCTCGTCCTTGGGCATATCCGCGCTGGATAACGAGACCTGCCCAGCGGTCTTGGGATGCCCGGTTTCGGGAACGAGCATTTTGGCCATGAGCACGGTACCGGGCGCGGTCATCACTACGGCAGCGAGTAGATGCCGAGGCTCGATGCCGAATCCTATGTAAGCAGCCATGATTCCGCCGGAGACGTGGGCCATGCCGGCGGTCATGATGGTCATGAGCTCGGATATGGTGGCCTCGGGAAGAAAGGGGCGAATGGTCAAAGGAGCTTCTGTTTGGCCAATAAAAATAGAGGCGACCACGTTCAGCGACTCGGCGCCGCTAATCGAGAACAGACGGGTCATCAACCGCGCAAAGTACTTGATGATGAACTGCATGACGCCGTAGTGATAAAGCACGGCAAAAAACGCGGAGACAAAAATGATCGTGGTGAGCACACGAAACGCGAAAACACCTTCAGGGAAATCCTGGCCAAGTTTTCCAAAGACAAACGAAGAGCCGGCGACCGAGTAACTAAGGAACGTTTTTACCCCCTCACCCGCAGATGCCATCACGCGCTGGCCATAGCTAAAGCGAACCACAAGCCAGGCAAAGAGAAACTGAAGGCCCAGCCCCCAGAGGACGATCCTCATCCGAATCGCACGGCGATCGGTTGAGAAGATGTAAGCCAGCAACAGCAAGACCACGATACCCAGCACACCTGAGAAACGCGCCATTGAGCCGCCTTTTAAGTGAAGTTGTTATACTCCTGCTGCCTGACCGTCCTGCTCCCGACCAATTCCCTGAATTACACGATGAATGAGCGGCCTGGCCCGCAGCAGCGGGGCCGATCCAATCTCATAACTTGCCAGAACAAGGTTTCGAGCTTCTTCCGCAGTGGCGCCCCGATTGTAGTGCAGCGTACACAGCGGCTCTCCCACCTCGACGTGGTCTCCAATTTTCTTGTGAACCATGATGCCCACCGCAGGATCGACCACATCTTCTTTGGTGGCACGCCCTCCTCCTAAAGCAAGGCTGGCTATGCCAATCTGCTCGACATTGATCTTGCTCACGTAACCTGCACGCTTGCTGGGGACATCTAGCTTGCCGGCGGCCGCCGGCAGCAGAGCGGTATTTTCGAGAGTCCTAATATCCGCGCCTTGCAGGCGGGCCATCTCGCAAAATTTCCGAAAAGCAGCTCCGTCCGCAATGAGTTCGCCCGCCAACTTCTTCCCTTCCTCGACGCTTGCGGTGCGCCCGCCCAGGGTAAACATCCACGCGGAAAGTTCGAGGCTCAAGTCAACTAAATCGCGAGGCCCGCCGCCCTTCAAGACCTCCATGCACTCGACAACTTCCAGAGCGTTGCCAACGGCGATGCCGAGCGGCTGGTCCATATCCGTGAGCAGGGCGACCATCTTCTTTCCCATGCGCTCGCCGGTCTCCACCATCAACTCGGCCAGAAAGGCCGCATCCGCCTCATTTTTCATGAAAGCGCCGGAACCGACCTTTACGTCGAGCACCAGCGCGTCGATTCCTTCAGCCAGCTTCTTGCTCATGATCGAAGCACATATCAAGGACGGGCTCTCGACCGTTCCGGTAACGTCGCGCAGCGCATACATCTTTTTGTCCGCGGGAACGATGCAGTCGGTCTGCCCGATCATGCAGGCCCCGCAAGCGGACATCACGCGGCGCATTTCCTCCGATGAGAGGCGCACGTTAAACCCAGGGATCGATTCCAGCTTGTCGAGCGTGCCGCCGGTGTGTCCTAAACCGCGCCCGCTGATCATTGGCACATAGAGACCGCCAGCGGCTACCACTGCGGTCAGGATTAACGAGGTCTTATCGCCTACGCCGCCGGTAGAGTGCTTATCCACCTTTTTCTGAGGGAACTCACTCCATTCGAGGATCTCTCCCGAGCGAAGCATCGCCTGAGTGAGGGATGCGGTCTCGGCGCGCGAAAGGCCGCGAAGCCACGCCGCCATGAGCCAAGCGGACATCTGATAGTCGGGAAGATCGCCTTTGGCGTATCCGCCGACGATAAATTCAATCTCTGCGGGACTTAGCTCGTTTCCGTCCCGTTTTTTGCGGATAAGGTCTACCAGGCGCATAGGCATTGAAGGCAAAGGGTCGTGAAACAGAGTAATTCAAAACGGCAAATCCCGAAAGAAATTGAACACTATCGGGTCCAACGATTGCCGCGCCACTCCAACTTGCGGCATGCCGCCAACGGCCTTAAGAACCCTAGAACGCCGCCAACGCAGTGTAGAATTTTTTGGTGAGATTCAGCATCATCACTCCCACTTATAACCGTTCCGCGCTATTGCAGCGGGTCTTTGAAAGCCTATGCGCCCAGACTTTCAAAGATTTTGAGTGGATCATTATCGACGATGGCAGCGAGCCGCGAGCGTCCGACGTTGTCGAAGGATGGAACGCGCCTTTCCCCATCATCTATCATTGGCAGCCAAACAGCGGCACCACAAGGGCGCTGAATCGCGGGTTCTCCATGGCCCGAGGCGATTTTTCCACCCAACTGGACGATGACGACCTATTTCTTCCGAGTGCCCTGGAAAGATTCGACTACCATTGGCGCACGCTTCCAAACCCGGAAAAATTCGCATGCATTTGCTGCCGCTGCTGCTCGCCAGATGGGAAGATCCTCGGCATTCCATTTCCATCTGAGCCGCTTGATACCTTCGGCCTAAGACAGATCTTGGCATTGGCGAATGCCGATTGCTGTGGAATGATCCGAACTGACATTCTCAAAGCGTTTCCGTTTCCAGAATTTCGGGGAGAACGATTTCTAGACCCTGGCGTGGTTTGGAACCGAATGAACCAACGATATTGGACGCGCCTGTTCAACGAACCAGTCAAGATGTGCTTTTATGTATCCGGCCACTCATCGAGCAGGGACCTTCGCTGGTCCAATCCCAAAGGGGCCGTTGTGTACCATACCGAACTAGCCTTATCCAACGCCCCTATCCGTATGCGCGCAAAGTCCGCAATCAATGCTCTTCGGTTCCTGTTTGTTCTGGGAGTCAAGGTTGCGACCGGAAATTCGAAGGCCAATTGATTTTGAGAGTAGCTTATTGATTTTGGGAGCAGCTTCGCAGCAACTTCGGAACGACTTGGGGGAGCGTGACATTCGTTCTCTCAAACCGTCTAAAATGTCACAAACAGGGGCTTGGAAATCGTGCTTCGAAGCCCTGGAGGGTTCGTGCCGAATTTAGCCTCACGCGTTCTTGCTTTGCGGAAGTCAGCAACCCGCACCGGTTTTGTCTTCGCCGTTATTTCTACCTTCATTCTTGCTTCCATATCGGTTCCCCGGTTAGCGGCGCAATCCAGCATGGCATGCCACACCATGCAGACCCGGGGAGAAGTTCCGCCCGAGCAGCTTCCCCCGCCGCAAAAGCTGACCGGCATCGGCAACGCCCACATTGCGATTACCGCTAACCCCGAGGCGCAGATGTGGTTCGATCAGGGGCTCAATCTTCTCCACGACTTTTGGGATTACGAATCCCTGCGGGCGTTCGAGCAGGGCGTTCGCTCCGACCCCAACTGCGCCATGTGCTATTGGGGAATCTATCATGCGGAGATCTTCAATCACAGTAATGGCAAGTATTACGCCAAGCAGGCCCTCGCGAAGGCCATGAGCCTTAGGAAGCAAGTGGGCGAGGCGGAACGACTCTACATTGTTGCCACCGCAAAATCGGAAAAGGGAAAATCCAAAGACGTGAAGGTCTACCGGAAACTTGTCAAAAAGTATCCTAACGATCTGCAAGCCCGAATCTTCCTGGCCAATACAGTCGGCGACGGTTATAACGACAAGGGAGAGCCCAACAAAGGCGAGAAAGAAAGATTCGCGCTGCTTCAAGATGTTCTAAAGGAAGATCCGGATAACTCCGCCGCGAACCACTATTGGATTCATGCCGTCGAGGACAAGCATCCCGACCAGGCGCTCCATAGCGCTGAAGTCCTTGGCAAACTTGCTCCAACTTCCGGCCACATGGTCCACATGCCTGGACATATCTTCTATCGAGTTGGCGATTACGCCCGCGCGGAGCAGGTTTTTGCAGCCTCCACCGAGGCCGACGAGCAATACATGCAATCGCAAAATGTAAACGTGGACAACGATTGGAATTACGTCCACAACCTCATGTATGCCGTGGCGAATCTTCTCGAAGCAGGCAAGCTCGAAGAGGCCACCGGGCTTTCCGCCAAACTCATTCACGCTCACGGCGAGCTTGCAAATAGCCTCTATCCGTGGTCCACTCGGGACTCCATCTCCCGCATTGAGGTCCATCTTCCCGTAGCTTTACGCTCCGCCGATTGGAAAACTGCCTCAGAACTCCTTACATCCGCCCAAGTGCCGGACACGCTTCCCAATATTCAATTTCTCCAACGTGGACTGAAGTCTTTTGCCGCCGGGATGCAGGCGCTCGAACAAGGTGAAATCACACAGGCCGAAACGGCGTCCACGAATTTTGAAGAAGAGATTCGCAAAGCGACCGAACGCGCCGCACAAGATGCGAAGAGCAGGAACAAAGGCGAGGATAAGACCGGAAAGAAGGTCCCGCAACTTCCGGTTGCTCCCGACGCCGAGATCGAACCTTTGACGGAAAATCTTTCCATTATGTCGCTGGAGCTGCGCGCCGGTATCCTCATCCACAAGAAGCAGGCCGACAAAGCAAAAGAGCTTTTTGAACAAGCTGCGAAGAAAGAAAAAGACCTCGGCTATCACGAGCCGCCCGCGTACGTCCGGCCGGTAGCGGAAAACGAGGCTGCGGCGTTGTTATCAGTCTCGGATTGGGCAGGCGCGAGAGCGGCTTACAAGAAGGCCCTTGAAGATCGACCACGCTCTGGGTTCCCACTTTACGGACTGGCTTTCATCAGCGAGCAATCGGGCGATACGAAATCCGCCTCTACTGAATATGCCGATTTTCTTTCGGCGTGGAAATCCGCAGACGCGGCGCTACCTCAAGTGGCGCACGCCAAGGAGTTCCTAGCAGCGCATGGAGCAGTGGCGTCCAGGTAGAGTTTGTGGAGTGGAATAGGGGATGGGCCTACCCATTCCCTGAATTTGGCGCAAACGAGGTTTCTCAGTCCTCAGGCGCAACGGCTATTTTCTAAACCAGACTGGACGATTCTTAGGCGCTATCGCGCGATCCCACCGGTGACGCGGTAAATCAGTGCCAACTACCTCGATACTGGTGTCTAAAGACTACATGAAGGCTAGAGGCCGATCGCGAATGGCTTGAGTGCCTTTCATCTCTCTATGCTATCCAAGCTTTCCAACGTCAAGGGCTTGCAAAGGCAGTTCGCGCGGTGGAGTGAAGCGATTTCTCGTCATGAACGCGGCGTTCGCACGCTCACCGAGGCAATGTTCTCTCTCAACGTGGCTTCCGCCGCTGGATATGCCCTCTTCTCGTACATTTCCAGAAGCGAAATGTCATGGGCACCGATCAGCACCCTGGGCTATATCCTGCTTCGAGGCGCAGTAAGAATGGATGATCTCCTGGGGATAGCGTCGATAACCGCGGTTTCGACCAGTGCAGTCGCGCGGAGCGACTTTCCAATCCACCGGGTCGGACTGGAGCTAACATTCAGTATCACCGTTCTCGCTGTCGCGTTTCTGATCTTTGCGCCAATACATCTATGCGGCAGAAGCTCGCGGTACCGAGTTGCCACCCAATGCATCGCTGGGGGAATCACGTTGCTCCTTGCGCCAGCATGCTATTTGGCGATGTCAGGACTTACCTTGAAGTGGATCGTGCTCCCCGAAGACGCTCCAGGCGAACCAACTCAGACGATTATTTTGCTAACTATTTTTGTTATTGAAGTCCTGATGGCGAGCATTTTCGTTCCGTTGCGAACACGCCGTCTCGCGGTGCCGCTCGCGATTTCCTTTACACTCCTTCATTATGCGCTGTGGATCTCAGTTTTATGGAATGTTAGCCCCACGTTGCTTGAGATTTCCGCTCCGCGTATTCTCCTTTCGGCTTTTCCGCTAGCAGGTATAACGTGGCTTCTGTCATTGCGACAACCCCCTATCGCCCTCAAGAAGAACACACGTACAACTTGGGCTTGGATGTTCGGCGCGGGGTCCATTGGAATCCTTCTACTTATCGTTTTGTGGCTTCCGCATCGCGGCTATAGTTTCGTGGAATCTGCGAATATGGACTCGCTCACTATTCAACTGTCTCGCGGTCCTTGTTATGGAACATGTCCCCAGTACACTCTCAGACTTCATGGCAATGGAACCGTCGAATATGATGGCGTAGAGTACGTTGCCATTAAAGGACACCACGAAGGCAAGATTAACAAGGAGCAACTGCTCCGGATTTTACAAAGCCTCGATCATGCCGATTTCAGCACCCTTGAAGATAGGGCATTTCAGTGGTGTTTCGATTCTTCCAGCGTTGCGGTACGGGCCGAGGCGGGAGTAAGGACCAAGCGCGTCGCCAGTGACGGCTTCTGCACGGGCGCTACATCCGGGCCACAAAGGCGATTTGTGCAGGCCGCCCGTGCCATCGATCTCATCGTGGGTAGCGACTCATGGGTACTGTGCAATGGCCGTTCATGCCCAAGATAAGTAGCAATCCGCACAGCAGTGGTTGGCAGATCGTCATTGCGCTAAATCCCATTCTTCCAAGGTTGTGCCGGCTTTCGTCGAACAAATGCAGAAACTTCCAGCGAATGCCCCGCCCGACGCAGGCCATCCAGACGCTTCGAGGCAGGAACACCAAGTGTGCGCTTGCGGGGCCTTAACTGGCCCCGCAGACTAAAGGCTACCATTCTTAAAAAGACTTGGTTTACAAGGCTGGCTTATAGGGTCTGGCAAGCCTCTTCGAAGGCGAGTCGCGGGCTCCGCGGAAAGAGCTTGGTTTTGTCGCCGTATCCCAGATTGCAGAGGAAGTTGGATTTCCATTTACCGTCAGGGAAGAACTCAGCGTCCAACTTCTTGTTATCGAAGCCGGACATTGGCCCGCAATCCAGCCCTAACGCCCGCGCCGCAAGGATGAAGTATCCACCCTCGAGCGAGCCGTTGCGAAAAGCGGCCTCATGGCTCAGGCTGGGGTTCCCTGCAAACATAGAGCGCATGTCCGCGTGCGGAAACAGCCTGGGCAGCTTTTCATAAAACTCGGTGTCCCAGGCAACGATGACCGTGACTGGGGCCGACATGGTTTTGTCGACATTGCCCGGGGAAAGAGCGGGAAGAAGCCGCTCCCGCGCTGGCAACGTCGTCAGAAAGACAAAGCGAGCCGGGGAGCTATTCGCGCTTGTTGGCCCGAGCGCAGAAAGCTCATACACCTGCCTCAACAACGCAGGCGAAACCGGCTGCGGAAGCCATGCATTGTGCGTGCGAGCTTCGCGAAAGAGTTGATTCAAGGCAGCATCTGAGATCGATTCCCGTAGATGCGCAAGATTGGCAGTACTTGATTCAGTCATCGAATATCCCTTGTGTTTGTTAAAACGGCAAAAGAACCAGCAACATTTTAGACGACACAAGAAGGGCAATCGATTCGGGACTCCACTCAATTCCGATTTCTTGCCGGATTGCTCCGCTTTCAATTACGGCACCCTTTTCCCCTTTGCAACTTTCTCATCGGAAACAATGGAATTGGAACCACGGAACCGCGCCGGAAACGGCGGCCCAGGATTTCAGACCCAGATTCATAGGCGAAGAGGCGGCGGAGGACCAACTGGGCACTTGCCTATCTGGTTCTCCGCCGGTATGGGCGGATTGAAGTGTTACCCTACTTACTCGCCGCCGACAAAGCAGAAATGGCCAAGAGGCAGATGGATGGCCTGGCCCGCTACTTTCACGCCCGTTTCCTTCACCGCGTCCGGATAGTGGTGGTGGTTGGCGGGAATCACCCATGTCTGGCGCAGGTTCAAGGACGCCTCACGAGGCAGAGGCTTACCGTCGGGAGTCTCAATGGCCAAATTGAGTTGGCCTTCAAACAGGGGCGGCAAGGTGGCCGGCACAGCCACTACCTGGTTGGGTTGCGTGATGTTGACGCTGCCGCTGGATAGTTTCACGAGATCGTGGTTGCACTCCAACGAGATTTTTGTGCCCGCGGGAAAATCCGCGCAATGGGCTTCCAGGATAAATTCTTCCTGGCGCGCATCGTGGTTATAGAGATTCAGGCTGGTTCTGAGCGTCTGCAAAACATCCACGTTCCGCCATCCACCAGCGCCGTCATACGCGACCCAATCGTGGGTATCCCAATTCCCAGCCGGCACTGAAGCCGGATTATTTGTGAAGAACTCCGTCCTTACCGAAGCAACGAGACAAAAATGTCCATTATTCGGCGGCGTCCAATCAAACGGTCCGGTTGCCACCCGTTGAAATTCAGCAACATTGGGCACTTCAGCGCCATTTTCATTCAGAAGATACGCGAAGTCCTTTCCCGCAGACTTCAGTTGCATCCAGGTTGCCGGTGGCGACAAGGTGAGAGACCCTGGAATGGCATATACCCGCACCTCGGGAGGAGTGTTCGTCCCATTGGGCAGCCTGACACCACCGATAGGAATAGGAACGTTTAGGCTTTGGCAGCGGGCATAGACGAACACTCCCCCAGATATCCTGGAGTACGAAAGGTACTCGTTCCATCTCGCAATCAGGTCTTTGGGAGAAAGGGCTCCATCGGCTATTACATCGGGGCTGTAGTACGCCAGGGTTCTGGGGATGCTTGATCCGGCGGCCATTTCGGACCGCAAGAACAGACCGTGCCAATCCTTGAATGCGGCGTGGGCCGCACTGTCCGTGGTACTTTGGCTCCATCCTAGACCGGCTGTTAACAGCGCTCGACTCAAGAGGCGTTCTTCGAACTTGACACCACTCCAAAACGAGTCGGCGTAAACCGCGCCAATAATGGTGGCAGTGTTCGCCGGCGTCCGATCCGGCGGCATGAGAGTGTAATAGACCTGATTGGTGGCGTTACTCACCTGAACTTTATCTCTGAGGCATGTCACCGCCCGGCGCCATGCATCGACCACGCTGGTGGTCGTGGGCGTTTCGCTCCTCAGCGTTTTTTCGGCTTTCAAAGGACTTGTTGCTGACATTACGAATTTTCTCCTCTATTTTGCAATTGATGGCCTTTTGTAGATCGCGCTGTTCGGTGAACTATCAATAGTCCAGCTCATCGCGATAACTGAGTCCGTCATCAATTAAGCCGAGTGATCTATCCATTTTCCTTTTATTTTTTATAGCAATTTACGGAATGGCGAAACAGCAGTCATTCGCCAAGATAGTTGGCGCATTACGGCGATCTTAGATTCAAGCAAGAGTTAAATAAGAGATATTTCAGGAGAGATAAATGAGATATAGCATGCAGATATGCCCACGGCGGCTAAAGCCGGTTGATTTTAGGGCATTGCAACGCTTGGCTAAAGCCATGCTCTTCCACGGTAGCGCCAATATTCTTGACGGCGATTTATAGGAACTGCGGCAGGCGCCTCCCGATAGAGCGGCGTCATCGAATTATACATATACTCCAGTAGTCACGCCCTCTTCGTTCGATCCGCATTTTTTATCCATCGAAATAACGATATTTATTTGAATAGAGCTTTCCTGCCGTGCCGCTGGCACTCGATCCTAGTTCTATATAACCCCACGGTTTCGCTACGCTTCACCGTGGGCTATTGCTGTCGTCGCGCCTTCGGCGCTTGGGCCATTGACAGGTAGATTTTTAACGTCTTCAAAAGCATATTTCTTTAGGAAAATCCAAGTAGCATTTTGATCGCAAACTCTAGAGCCATGCTCTTCCACGATAGAATCGGCATTCCCGCCTAAAAGCAAAATATTAAAACGTCAATCGCCCACCACGAACGCCGCGGTGAGCGATTATTTATGCCGTTTTCCAACCCTAGATAGGCGGATCTATCAGGGCTTCTCCTGAAGTTCATGCCTGGCCGTCGTCTCCTGAATATTCCTGGAGTTGGGCGAGGGGTAGCGTCTTGCGAATTCCTCGATTTGGGCTGCAGGAAGATAGATGGGAGTCTTTAGGACATAAAAAGTGACATCCCCCGAGCAGGGCGGAGTGGTTAGAGATCCCTTATAGCGATAATAAGTTGAAGCCTGAGTGGCCAAATTTGGAGGAAGGAGGTCCCGCGGATTGATACTTACCGGCGACGAGGGCGTCAGCGGCGGCGGAAAGTTGCGGGTAAGCCTATCTATCAATGCGCTCGCTAACGGTGTGGCAGGATGGGAAGGACTGCTCTCTTCCACGAGAATAGCGATGGCAGCGAAAAGAGGCTCGCCACTGCCGCCTTGTTTCTCATGGACCATGTGGATGACCATCGCTGGACGATGATTGCCGATGGCCTCTTCACCGGGACGATGAAAATGGAATTCATTCAGTCGGTAAGTCCCGAGAGTGCCCAGAGTAATGCCCCCTTGCCCATGGACAGCAACCTTCACGTTATTGGCGTTCGTCGCATATTGCAGGGGAATCGATGAATAAGAGAATTGGATAATGGGCAAGCCGGGGTTTATCTGGGCATTTTGAATGTTAATCGGCGCCTGGGGAAAAGCGGGCAAGGGCACATTACAGTCGCCGTCCCAAGAGGGCTGTCCGCTGGGCCCATTGTCATAAGCGATCGCCTTGGGTTCGTCAGCCTTGTTGCTTGTGTTTTGGCCCAAAGAGACCCGGACACTACAAACGATTGCGAGCAACAACAGAAACCGGTAATTCATGCGCTGCGATTGAAGGATGTATCTGCACATTGTGGTTCTCCAATGAGTTAATTTTCAATAAAAGGCGCACGCTACCCACCCTCATTCACGCGGCATGCGGCAAATCCAAGAAAGACAAGCGGCGGCGGACTATCTTGCGCGATTCCTTACAAGAATCGAAGAACGGCAGGATTCTCCTTCGGCCTGATGCTGAATTTCGGGCACAAAAAATAGCTTTGGATTTACTTAATTTTTAGGCAAGGCCATCCGCACGCTACCCCTCTCAATCTTCTTCAAGGAATTACGGCCAATGGCGGCGTGCATTCGAGGGGCGCGCCATTCTTACCGCCGCGCAGGAACAATTGCACCAAGCTCATCAAATCATATTTTGTAAAACATGCGGGATCCGAAGGACCGGGCTTCTCGCGATCCAGCGACCCAAAAATCCATTGCAGATCAAAGGATTCCGAATGCTGAAAGAGCATGCGCGACTCTTTGAGCGCATTATTCATATGCTGCTGTGGCTGAGGGTCGGGGGATTCGGCATAGAGGTGGAGCTTATTTCCCTGCGTCCCGAAAGGAAGCTGGGCAGGATCCTGTGGGCGGCGATATTCCAGATAAATGATGGTGCAGATTGGACCAACTTTTGGACGGTGATCACTGATGCTCAAGCCTACATTGCTCTTAGGATTTGGGTCGAAACTGCGCCGATCCAGCATCCCTGTGACTCCGATGTTTTTTGGAAAGGGAAGAACCAGGCGAAATGCATAGGGGCCAGCGAGGTCGCCGACGCTCGTTTGCGCCTTGCTGAAACGCATGATTTGCGGCGGAAAATCGGGCTTGTTTTTTTCGGGAACAAGGTAGCCGGCCTGACTCCAATCCGATTTGTGAGGAAGGCGAGAGAATTTGCCGGGGGGCGCGGCGATCCAGGTACATTGGCCGCTGTCGCCAGGAGTCGCAACAGCGGGAGCTCCAGCAAGGTAGGCGTGGTTATGGACTTGGGGAGCGGTAAGCACGAGGCAATTTGGCTGGAACTCCATAAATATCAGCCCATGCACGAAGATGTACATAGACCCACTGTCGCAACAAGGCGTGGTGAGAGATTCATGAGGCTCTTGCGCAAGCCCCGATTGTGCAAGCGTAAACAATGGCAGCGATGCGCAAGCTTTCAAGAATTGGCGACGATCCATTCAAAAGATTCCTTTCTGAGCAAACGTAAGTCCACAAATGTTTCAAATGAAGAAGTGGAAAATTGGGTGTACAGGATGAAGTCGAATAAAGCGGCAGATTTCCTTTTCTTAAGTAAAGAGGCGCGCCGATCACGCTCCCGATTCAAAAACTTCAAACGAGGCCCAATAGTAGGGCGTGTTGGTGGCCGGATGGGAACGAAGAAAATCCCTGGCGGTCTTTAACGCCGCCGGCAAGCGCAGGCCGGAACGAAGGGCGCGATAGCATTCGACCATCAAAGCCGCAGTAGCACCGGAATCGACATCCCAGCGGCTGGCAATTACGGTTTGTGCCCCGGCGCTGAAGAAAGCTTGCACCAAGCCATCGGGATTGCGGACGATATCTTGCTCCGCCACGGCCGTGGAACAGGCGGAAAGAACGACCAAACGGCAGTGCGGCAGGCGCATTCCAGAGAGCACGGCCGCCGACAGCACGTTGTGGTCCTCGCCTGAAAGCAGCAATTCCCCGCCCTGCTCCGAGCCGATCGCGTGGCCGGAGAAATGAAAGACGGCAGCATCCGGCAGAGAATGAATCAGCTCCCGAAGATTCGCATGCCTGCCTTGGAGATAGGTTGATCCGGGAAAGAGATGCGAGAGTTCGTGCGCCTCTTCTTCCGCCTGAGGGAGCGGCGCGAAGAACTGCCCCCGAAAAGCAGCCGCGGTAGGGTTTACGATCAAGACCTTGCCAACGCTGAAGGACGCGATCGACGAACCGCCTTGAGGATGGAACAAGAGCCCCGGAACTACAGCAAACTGGTACTTCTCGCCAAAATATTGCCCATCGGAAGTAACGAGAGCAGCCCAGGGAATTCCGCTTAGCAGCTCATCGGCATCCAGAAGAAGAGTACGGCTTGCATCGATGGACGGCTCCAGGCGGGCAAATAGAAGCCGATAGAGTTCGTCTCCCGCGTTTCGCACATCTCGAAGCGGAGAGCTGCGATCGGCGCAGAGACGATAAAATCGCTCAGCCTTGTCTCCGATTGCTTCCCGGTCAAGATCGATATGGACTTCGCGAATTCCGCGATTGTCCGCCACCCACGCATCGATTCCATTGGATGAGACCGCAAAAACGATCAAGGTTGCATCGCTGAGCTTCCCTATTCGATCGAGCACAAACTGCCTCGCCCCGCGGTTCTGAGTCACCGAGTCGAGAGAGCCGTTTCGCGCCCCAATGGCGCGGAAGGCTTCCCAATCGGCCAGGGCCTGAGCGGCCTCATGAGGATGGAGCCTCTCGATTTCCATCAACCGCCTGTAGGCCGGACCCATCTCACGACGCCATGTCCAGCTATCTTTGGGAGAACGCAGCGCCTGGAACCCGTGTTTACCAACGGAAATGGCACGCTCCAGCGAGACTTGCTCCTCCTGCGTACGATGTAATCGGCGATCTACTTCCGCTTTCGCCAACCAGTAGTGGAGCCCGATGGGAAGATCGTTTCTGTTTGCAGCCTCTCCTTCAACTTTTTCGAGAAGACTTGAGGCGGCTCCCACGTTCCCCTGCCGGACTGCCACTTCGGCGACGGCGATGTCCGTGGAGGCTTCATAGAGGTGAGTGGTGGCATTGGCGGGCAAACGGCGGAAGATACTCTGCGCCAACTCCAACTGTACCTGCGATTCAGGCTGGTCTCCCGCTCGCTGGGCTACCATGGCCATATGCGCACGAGCCAGGGCTTTCAGATCCTGGTGGCTGCTTTCTTCCACAAGGCCGAGGGCCTCGCGCTGCAGATTTTCAGCCAACAACCACTGTCCGGTTTTCTCCGCTGCCTGCTCCAGATCGGCATAAAACTGATAGCCGCGTTCTCCGGGATATATGCCGTCCCAAAACGACGACAGGCCCTCTTCATTACGCTTCCAACAGATATCGATCCGGCCTTCCAGCAGAGCCAAAGAAGCGCCGAATCCAACAGCGCGAAGAAACAGCCCGCCATAACGGGATTGTTCGGCCTCTTTGCGGCTCTTATCCACAAGGTCCCAGGCCGGATCAAAATTGCCGCTTAGATCTTCACAGGTTGCCAACTCGAGAAGAGTCTGGATTTCAAGCCAGACATAGTGCCTTTTTGACACCATGGAGTTTAGTTGGCGGCCCAGCGACAGGCATTCCGCCATTTTGTACTGGCGGTGCAAGGCGTAGACACTCTCAAACCGACTACGTGCGACTCCGGGAAGGTTCTCCGCCTGCTGAAACAGTTTCTCCGCTGAAGCTGCAGCCTTCCCCGCCGCCTGAGGATCTCCGCCGGCATTGGCCGCCATCGCCGATCGCAAGAATTCAACCGCTTTGGACGAAGGTGGCGCGGCCATAAAGTCCGCTAGCCAGCGGTCACCGTGGTTTTCCTGAAGCTCTTGCGCCAAACGATTGAGTTCACGCTGCGAGGGGGCAGGAGAGATTCTTGCCGGGGGAATCCAATCTTCGATGGCACTTTTGAGGAAGGCTTCGCTGGAATGGGGATCGAGATTTCCCATATTCCCACGATTTTCAAGACTTCCACGATTCCGAAGCCCGACGAATTGCCGATAAACATCCTGGGGAAGGAGATAGGGTTTGAGATTCAAGAGCCTGGAGTTTTTTTTTCCCGCAAGGCTGCAAGGTGCCGCTGCGCTTCTCCAACCCATCCGGCGTCGGTTTCGACCTTGAGAAACTCCTGCCAGTCGGCAATAGCATTTTCGACCATCCGCAACTTCTCATGAACCAGGGCCCGGTTGAATCGAGCTACCGGATCACGTGGGTTAGCAGCCAGGACCTTCGATAAATCCTCGATCGATTGCCCATAAGAAGAGGCATAAATGCGGGATTCACCTTCGATCTCACCTTTCTCAAATTCGGCCATGGCGCGGGCGAGCAGGAAATCCCTGGACTCCGCGCCTTCGCGCACACGCACCAGTTCCGACAGAGCCGGCTGATAGCGCCATGCCAATACGTCCAGCTCGGCCCGAGCGATCAAACAATCGGCACCATCCGGAACGCTTTTGCAGAGCTTGGCGATCGCGTCTTTGGATTTCTGCAGGCCTTCGTCACTCGTCAAGAGCGACTCCTGATTTGCGGCACGCTGCTGGCGCAAGCTGGAATAAGAGGCCAACGGAAGCCGCAACTCTACAACACGATTCTGGCTATAGGCTTCCGCCAGTAGTTGCTGGATGCCGGAAGCTTGCCGATGCTTCATGCTGAAAAGCGCCGCTACCGCGAGAAGAGCCACAGCGGCAATCGCGGATGCCAGCGCCCAGGGACTCCTCGCCCAGCCGTGCGTCCGGCTCTTGAGCACCGGTGTTTTCAGCACCGGTATTTCAGACGACGACACAGGGGGGACAGCCATTTGCCGAGCGAGTCGATGCTGCCACTCCGAAGTTGAACTTTCAACCTCAGGCATTTCCTCCGGGTCCGCCATCAGGCACTCTTGCGCTAAAACCAACTGCCGGCTACAGGCGCTGCAGCGCGATGCGTGCTGCAGAAGCGGCATCGCCTCTTCTTCGGAAAGAAGGTCGCCCGCCAACTTGAGCCACTGCACCTGCTCCGGGCAAGGCGCGCTTTCAGGATTCACGATATTTCGCAAAAGAGCCATCTCCTGGCCGGCCCTCAAATATGCTTCCACCAACGCCGTACATTCGGCGCACGCTTCCATGTGCGACCGGAGCTCCGGCGTAAGGCCGTCCGGGTTCGGCACAAGGCTATCACCGGAAAAAAGGCGCGCCTCGATCTCCTGCTCTTCTATATGTATATGCCGGCCCATCAACCGAGGCCTCCCACCGTATCTGCCAGCTTGCCTTCCACCGGAATTGCAGACTCCCGGAGATGCCTTTGCGCCAGATCCTTGCGCAGGGCCTTCACAAGCCTCAGCAGCAAGCTTTCCACGCCCTTGGCCCCAAGGTTCATGGCGGGGACGCGGGAGATGGCCTCGGCCGTGAAACCTTGTTGATAGTAAAGTCGAAAAATAAGGCGCTCTCTCTCCGCGCCCGGACCGTCTCCCGTTATTTTTTTCAAACTAGTTTCGATCTGCGACTGAAGCACATGCCGGTCCGCCGCTGAAACCCACGATCCCTCATCTTGAATGGCAAGCTGATCGGCGGATTCTACTTGCGCCTCCCCTTGCGGGCCTCCGCCCCGTTTTTGGGCATATTGAGACTTAAAATGATCGAGAGCGACCCCGGCGGCAATCACTTTCAAGTAACTAAAGATGGAGTTCTCGTGCCGGCCACTGAACTCGCGCAGCAGTTTGCTGTTATTTGCGCAAATTTTGAGATACGTCTCCTGGACCAGATCGTCGATGAGCGCGGGAGAAGCGCTGGCGTAGCGCCGGGCGACTTGAGCGGCAATCCTCGCAATCAGCGGCTGAAAACGATGGACAAATTCATACCACGCTTCAGGTGTACCCTCACGCAAGCAATCCTCCACTACTTCCAGATTGGTCTTTTCGGCGTAAGGAGTTTCCATGTCTTGCGGATCAAATCACGAGCAGAAGAGAAATTGTATCTTATTCATGGAAGATGAGCCGACATGGCGTAAGAACGATGCGGCCAGTAAAGTGCAAAGACACATACTCTCACATTGTGACTATGGCAAGGGGAATAAATCTTTCCTAATCTAAGATGCTTAGATTACTCCCCTAAAAATACTCATCTGAAAGGGTACTGTGAATGAAGTTTAACAATACTTCAGTGTTGAGAGGTGTCCTGTTTCTGCCTTGCCTATTGATGCTGGCGCAACCCGCCGTGTTCGGCCAGTCTCAGCCAACTTCCATTGAATCGAACATCGTCTCCGGAGTTAGTTGCGCTCCATCCCAAAATGGAACCGGCCACATTGTTTGTGGCGCACAAACAAACGAACCGGCGCTGAGCGGATTCTCATGGCAGGCCGTCCCCAATATTCCTCCTATACCGACGTCAGGAGCATTCGGCGCGCCGATTGAGGCCGCCAACGCGTTCCACATGACGAACACGCCGCTGCCAACAGGCCCTTTCATCAACACCCCAGGCTGTACCTCCACCGCCGACGGATCGGGCTCCGTGATTTGCGCTTTTCAGGAACCGAACGGTGGGGGACTCTATGGCACCGTGATTCATCCGCAACCCGCCGGCAATGCTCCCGCAAACCTCATCTCGTCTCCTATCATGCCGTTGATTGTGCCCGGGACTCTGCTGCCCGCCCAAGCGGGCTAGCCGTGCAGTTCGAGCAATCCCTGCTTCCCGGTCCTTTCGATAGCGAGCATGCCAAGCTGTGCGCCTACCAATGCTTCAACCATGGTGATATGCGCGGTATTGGCGCTCGAACAAATTGGCTTTGGTTCGGCAAGAACAATCCTGGTCGGCATCGCCTTCGATCCGCGCCAGCCGCAAGGGCCCGGAAATCCAGCAGTGGTGAACTTGCCCTTCGGCGCAACCTTCGGCAGCGATCCTAGCTGCACCATCGACCAAGACCCGAGCAAGACGCTGAATGGAGGACAACCATTCGCGGAATGCGCCATCGTGCTTACCGCCGAGACTACCGTGGGCGGCACCAACGATGCGATACCGGTGATGTTCGGCGTTTCGTTCGACCCGAGAAGCGGATTTACAAAGGGCGGCCAAGCAGCAACTTCGACTCAGCCGTTTACCGGCAATCCAAGCTGCACAACGCCGCGCGACAACGCGACTGCCGGAGGCACAGGCACATCCGTGATTTGCGCGATTGGAACAGGTTTTGGAAACGGCTTTGGCACCGGCACGTTCAACACGCTGGTGGCCTATGCGTTCAATCCTGTGGACCGCACCGACGCGCCGATTGAGCAGAGCCTGGGCTCCGCGCCCTCCGGCGTGTGGACGGGAGTCGGCTGCGCCTCGCAAAACAATCTCAGCGCGCACAACCGGGTCGTCTGCGCGGCAACCACCACCACGAATGCCGTATTTGGAGTGGACTTTGATCCACGGACGGCGACCCGGTTGTCGGCGGCAGTTTCTTTAGCCCCACGAATGGCGCGTCCATTCGCACGAGTCCAAGCTGCATCTCCTTGAACATCATGCAAAACCAGATCACTTGCTCGCTGGTCGATTCGTCGGGAACGGCCTGGGTGTTTCCTGTGCAGATGCAGTAAACGAAGGTCCGATCTACGTTCGCGGTGACGAAGACAAGAAGGTGCATCCCGCCCCCCGGAATGCACCCGCATCCCTGTTGAGGTTATGCAACTGATCTGTCCGGCGGTGTAAAAACTCCTATAAGCCAAGGGCCCGAGGCATATTGCGACAAGCTTCAGCGGAAAAACGAGCGGATCCACACAGGCAACTGACCAAACTTATCTTTTATCTCGTTATCTTGCAAGAAATCCTGATTCTTGCGTTCCTAAGTGACGATTCCCTTTCAACGAGGAGAAATGCACTCGGCGCGAGCAGCGCCCTACTTGTTCTGGAAAAACGATGGGCACATCGGAAAAACCAAAGCCAGGAGATATGGTGGTGCTCACCAGTTTGCCCAGCGGATTCCTCCATGGTCTGCCGAAGGAAGTTTTCGTAAACAGCTAAGGTTGTAACAGAGAGAGCAAATGAGAGTAAGAATACTTGTGTGGTTTGGCCTAGGATCGATCTTCTTTGCAGCTTCATTGGCGGCCCAGGAAGCGGCTATTCCGGGAGCAATCGCACTCTTACCGGGTTACCATCATCAGCCGCAGCAGGGCATTGATTCGCGAGTGGGAACGATCTCAAAACCCGGCGGAATTGTCATTGAATACGACGTTGGGGAAATGGCTGGGGATTACACGTCGTGCAAATCATGTGGCTGGACGAAAGATGAAATGTGGCGTAAGCAGCAGGATGTCAACGGACAGAAAGCAGTTCTCGTTTTCACCAAGGCAAGGCGACTGTTTATCTCCTTTCCGGCCGTCCATGCAAACTTCTATGCCACGATCAGTACAGAAGCGGAGATGGCCGACATGCTGCTTATGGTGCTTACTTTTGACACCTCGCGGAAGCCACAGAAGAAGTTATGATTCCGCCATTGTTCCCCGGTTTGCGACCTGCCACTTCCTGGCACCGGTGTCGCCTTCCGGGTTTCATTTTGAATAAAAACTTGGCGTTTCGATGGATGCTATTCGCTGTGGCGATGCTGCCGCGCGCATTGAAGGGCCAGACTCTCTCGCCAGTGGATATTTCCGCCTTTGGGAGGGACCATCCGATTCAAGCAGTTGTCACTCACATTTCGACTTCCGAGTGCAAAGGGGCTTTTGATTTCAAGAACGGCGCTATGAGACACGACGATCAAGCTTACGACGTTCACGTTTCAGCCAGCCTGATTTTCAGGAATCAATCGTCTGAGCCTGTGCTTCTCTATAAAGGCTTTTTCCCATTGACCCAGCGAGTTGCGGCCTCGGTAAAGGACATCGCCCTGGGAAAATTTGTGACCGGCTTCGACGGCGATCGAACGGCCGTCGGCGGCAAGCCGCAAAAAGTCTCGATCGACGATTTTACGGTGATGAAACCGGGCCAGAGCTATACGGCCGCAATTCACACGATGCTATTCGCGTCGGTAAACGGGAAAAAGACACTGCGAACCCCGGGCCTCTACTGGATACAGCTTGGAATCGATGCGCGGCCCGACGAGTTTTTCTTCGCGGTAGATATCGAAAAGGATTTCAAGAAACAATGGAAGGCCATTGGGCACGTGGTGGACTTCCTTCTAGCTGAGCCTTTTTCAGTCAAAATTGCCCTCGATCCAAACGCTGCGGCGTGCGAAGAGTAGGACTTCCCCAGCAACGGGAAATCCGAACTGCATTTTCAAAAGGAACACATGGCATGAAGTCGTGGATCGCAGCTTTCGTGACAATGCTAGCTACCAGCACGTTGAGCAGCCCGGCGACGGCAAGATCGGAGACATATTCAGAGAGACTACGGCCCGTAGAATACGATACTGTTGCGCTTATCTACAACGAAGACCTTGGCGCTCTTGGCGACAAGGCGCTCTACCCAATCTGCATCGGCGCTCCCGCCGATACGCCTCTCAAGCCGCTGGTTCGATATCTGCAACGCGGTGGATATCCAATCCTTGACTTCGCGATCTGCAATCCCAGTGGAAAACATCCCAAGGATTTTCCACACGGGTTGCAGATTTATGTTGACCACCCGCAGCGCCACCCCGACGGAGCGATGGATCTAGCTGTAGTGACGGGCGATCTCACTATGCGGCCCGGCGTTCATTTTGCACTTATGCTGCGGAAGGGGATCTATCATTTCAAACGTAACAAAAACAAGGCGTGGGAAATTGTTGGCTATACAAAGGAATACGATTTTCGGGACCCGCAACCGCCCTCGAGACCCGCAGCCACGACGCCTTGCTCCGTAGGAATGGCCCACGGCACGGATAGATCCAGAGGATCGAACTCCGAGTGACGCAACGTATCCTCAAGATCTGTTGTTAGACTCTTACCTTCAGGCGGAACCAGATAATGAATCCACTTGCTGCACAAACGCAGAGACATCTTGCCAATGCCTTTCCCGATTGGGAGCGATATTTTGGCATCTGCGGTCAAGATGATTTTGAGGCAGCGATCCCAGCGCCAGCGGGATCCGGCGCCGGCCATCTTGTTATCTTCACGGATCAAGGGAAATATCTATGGATTCGCTTTAGTTCGCCTTATATGTGCTATCTAGTTGACGATATGGACGAGATGATCGGGACTGTCCAAGGACTCATCCGCAACGAAATCTGTATGGTCACGGTTACCGAAACTGCAGGCGATGCATGGGTGGAAACCACGCTGTGCCGCCCGACCGATCGAATTCCCGTTCAGCCGGGACGGACAGCGAGGATCATTTCTTGGTCCGGCGATCATGATCGAACCTTGAGCGCCTAAAAGCACAAGAAAGCCGATTATTTCTAGAGAATTGGGTCAATCACGAACGTTCCGACGCCGCTGAGCGCCGAGATACTGGAATCGCCAATGCCGCAGAGGAGTTTGTTGATTGCGGGAAAGGTCACAATCGACTGCGCCGATGAGCCTTGGAACTCGCCGCTGGTGATCAGACCAGAAAGCACCACCACCGAAACCACACCCACGTCAATCAGATCCTCCTTGTAGGTAAAGGTGCTCTGCTGACCGTTGTTCCAAAGGAATGTCCGCGTAAATGTGGGCGCGGGTATCCCTAAGATCGTTGAGCAACTGAGCGAGGGATTCACAAGCGTGCTGGTGGCGTTGCCAAACACGATTGTTGGGTCACTCGATACGGGACAAGAAAGCGTCGTCTGCGTTTGCACGGCAACGGATTGAGGCGTGCTCGTGACCGCCGGGGTATTGGTAATGTTCTGAATTTCCGTGCAAGCCAGAAGCTGGGCCTGCGAGTACACATTGGTTGTGGCAGCAGCCACAAAGATAGCTGCGATTGCGGAGAGCATACGGATGTTGGTTACACTCACGTTGGTTGTCCTTCGTCCTTCCTTAATAGGAAACAGTGTGGGCAGGTGTAAACAATGGGATGCAAGGAAGGAAGTGCGCGCTTCCCGCTTCAAGTATGAATGGCTAGCATTAAGGGCGCTTCATTTCCGCGGCTTCAATTGTCCGATGGACTAACATTTCGAAGCTTGGCGCTAGCTCGGCTACCACCTTGACTCGATAGTTACACAAGATCTCCTCGTGGTCGATCTTCACGATGCGGCACTCGCGGTTTTTTCCACGGGATTTCATTTCAAAACAGACAGGATCGTAGTCTATATCGGGACCCTTGCCGAACTGCAGGTAGCCCGCCGGCACGAGGGCGTCCCAAAGGCAACCGTCCCGAGACAGCTCTCCATACAGGCCAGATAGGTCCGGTCCTAATGGATTCGCTAATAGCGTATAGGTTTCAAGATCCACCTGCGGCCACCGATAGGACAATATGAGGTGTTCGTAGAGCGGAGGCAGACGGAAAGGAAGCCTGTCATAAAGCGATTCGAGAACGGATGGCGGCGAAATCACTTTGTGAATCTTGGGCACGAAACCGTCGTCCTCCACAAGCCTGGCGAGTGTGGAATCAGCATAGGAGACTTCACTATCGAATCTTCCGAAGGCATGCACAAATTTTTCGATCAGTTGGATGGGATCGCTCAATTTAACGCTCCTTTCGGGTCATTTCCGTTCATTTTCGGACCATAGATTGGGAGCCAGGGGCTAAAGCCCAAATTTATAGGGACGCGTTAACGTGGCACTGAAGTGCCACTCTTCCACAGTTGCGCCAGCGTCATCGCCGCCATGAATATGAAGGCTCCAGGCGCGGTGGATGATGCGCACTTTTCTTAAATTGCAACGGGCTGAACCCCGAAGACGATTTGGAACCGTGGCCTTGGCCTGAAAGGCTGATCCTCCACAGTTGCTGCAACCCACCCTTTGCTCCGAGCGCAAAGACCAAGAGCGCTCTCTCCACAAAGGATGGGGCACCCTCACGTTCCCGTGAGAACAAGACGGTGCACACGATACGAGCAACCAATGTGCAAACTTCGGGCGCGGCCTGAACCGCCACTCTTTATTTTTTTGATCTCTTGGCTGTTGGTCTTTGATCTTTGGTCCTCGACCTCTACCCGAAGATGATCTTAGAGTCTTAGGCTCCGGGACTCAGGGACCCCGGAATAGCTTCGACAATCCTCAGAGGGCCTTGTTTAGTTCGATAGAATCTGAAGATCGCTGCCGGCTTCATGAAACGTCTTGCGAACTAGACGGGGCGTTACCACGATTAAAATCTCCTGGCGGGAGCGCTGCTTGGAGTTGGTGCTTAGCACGTCTCCGAAGAGCGCAAACTGGCTGAGCAGAGGATAGCCAGCGACGTTGCCGTCTGTTTGAACTGTAATCTGGCCGCTCACGATGGCAGGCTCGCCATCGAGCACAGTCACGTTGCCTTTATATTCGCGGCTGGAAATGGTCGGATTTCCGTTCAGCAAAGGCTGAGCTCCCAAAGCCTGAAGGGCAAACTCCAGGTCCATCGTAATCTCATCTCCGGGATGGTAGTGCGGCGTGGCCTTGAAGGTTACTCCCAGATCCTGATACTGGATGGTAGGAAAGGATTGCGTGACTGAGGGGGTCCCATTGGTAGCTACCGCGATACTGCTGAACGATGAGGTCTGAATAGGGAAACGGGTGCCGATCTTCATGGTGGCAGGATTATTGTCGGAGGCCCGGACCGTTACATCCTCCAGAAGGGTAACCATTGAATTGTTGGTGCTGAGATGCCCCGTGACCGGCGAGTACGTGATGCCGGTGAGGCCAAAGATTCCCTTGCCAAACAAGATGAAGGGCTGCAACAGCGGTGAGCTTTGCAGCGCACCCAGGGCGCTGGTGGGAATGTCCGCAGGATTGATCACGCCGGTCTTCAGAATCTGCTGGAAAACGGCGGGACCGGCCGGGCCCAGCACACGGTTGATCTCCGAGGCGACGTTAAACATTTGGAAGTTGTCGGGAAGGTTGAGCCCGTACTGGGTAAGAGCATCCTGATTCAACTCAAAAGCCTTGATCTCGACCTCGACTTCCGGACGCGCCAAAAACACGTTATCGAGCATGGCGGAAATCGAGTTCAACTGCTCCTTGGTGGCCTTTACGGTGATGATCCGCTTTTCCGGCTGAAGCTGCAGGAGGCGCACTTCGAAGATGTTGCGAATGACCTGGGCAATATCATTCATCTCCGACTGGCTGGCAATATTGTTGATGCGAAAAGTCCTTACCGAGAGACGTTCATATTGCTTGCGCATCTCCTGGGTGTCGCTGGCAACCATGGCCTGATTGGTCCAGATCGGCGCCCAGAAAGTTTTAGTGATCTTTCCCGCGAGGCTCATGGCGGTGTAGAAATCCACATCGTCAACGTCGAAGCGCACAGACTTTGGGTTCAGCGTTGAATCGAAGGAGATTGTGATTCCGAAAGCCTGGCCAATCTGCTGATAGAGGGCCTGGGTTTGTCCGCGCACATGGAAGCTCTGCACACCGGGACGGGGCTTCAGCTCCACTTCATCCACGGAGGCCAACATCTGAAGGACATGCTGCTCGGCAGCCGGGCGGGGCGCCGCAGATACTTCCGTAAACCGCCGCTGGGCAATACTGCTCTCGGGGTCAACGCCAAGCGCAGCCTGGAACTGGCCGGCCGCTCCACGGTTATCCCCTAACTCCGCAAGAATATTGCCGCGCTCGACATAAGCACCCGCAATCTGCTGCTTCAACAATTCACGAGCGCGGATGTAGTCCATATTTTCCGGCTCAAGTCCGGAGGCCGCGGTGATTTCGCTCAGGGCATCTTCCAAGAGCCCGGCCTTCTGCAGTTGGAGGCCGTGTTCAAAATCTTTACGGGCAAGCTTGCGGTCGTGCTTGGAGGCGCTAGAAGGCTTCTCACCGGCAAAACATGCCAGATTGACGAGCAAAATCGTTAAGGCCAAACAACGTTTCATACAAAAAGGACTAGGAAGCTTTAATCCATAGCCTCCCGATGAGCATCGGACAATTGTACCCTTCAGCGCACGATATTTCCGCCCGAGTATTGGGGACCTGTGCCGCACCTTTGGCGCTTGATCTTTTTCCGGTTTGACTTGGATGTTTGCAGCGGCCCAAGCCGCTCAATTCCAAACCTAGCAAGTGCGCGGATCAAACCGCGGCTTCCACAGTTGTGCAAGCTTCTTTCCAGACAAATATAGAAACTCCAAAACACATCGCACGTTCATTCGAAACGTCTTTCATTCAAAACGTCTTTTATTCAAAACGTCTTTCATTCGACGTGCCTTGCATCCGCAATGTCTTGCATTCGAAATGCCTGGGCATAATACGCCCCTCACATCATTATCGAAATACTGCAGAAATCAACATCAGCGGCATCAGATCGAGTTCAAGGCTTCGGCGAAGCTACTGAAGCAGGCATCCGGCTGGAGAGCCAGCAAGTGCTCGAACTGGTAGATGCCAGTCGCCATGGCGATGACGGGAATTCCTACACGCCGGGCAGCTTGAATGTCCACGGGCGTATCGCCCCAGACGCAAACTTGCGCAGCGCTTCCCAGGCGCTCCCGGACTTGATTCACGCCATGTTGAAAGATATCGGCCCGATGTTCCAGCGGCCAAGAGAATGCACCGAGGCTGAACAGCGATCTTAAACCGGCGCGCTCCAGCTTCAGCCATCCAATGGTCTCCAGATTTCCGGAGGATGCCCCTAAAAGCTTTCCTTGAGCGTGAAGATGGCCAACCAACTCGCCAGCCGAAGGGCAAGGCTCGGGACGCATGTCCTCCACCTCGCACCTCGCTTGCTCGTTCATGACCTCAACCATCCGCGGCATGTACCGGTCGATCTCCTCGTCGCTACGGCCATCGCCCCGAAGCACTGCTCTAAGAATGCCGACATCGGTGTTTCCTTGCACGGGAACGTGGTCGATTTTGGACTCTGTACCAAAGACCTGCCTGAGGGCCGCATGAAAGGCATTGTAGTGAACGCGATCGCTGCTGTTCACCAAGGTTCCATCAATGTCAAAAAGGAAGGCATCGGCGGCATTCCACCGGAACGAGGGAGCTATGAACGTACGCGGGGTGGATGAGCCTGAGGTAGTCGTAAGCAGCACCTCACATTGGATTCAAGAGCGAACGAATCGTTTGCAAGTGAAAGCTGTATTTTTGTTGCAAGCGACTGGCACCTGCACGCGGCTTATGATTTCGAGCGCGGGCGATGGGTCATGCATCTTTGCCGGCGGATAAAAGCGCGAACCTTAAGCGGTAGAACCGACACAGTAGAGCCGGTTTTGCTCGCGTGCAGAAGCGCAGAAAGCCAGGAAAGCCTTTGCAGCGCCGTCTGTCCAAACGTCAATTGACACAATTATCAGCGATCAGCGCGCCACCTTTTCGAGCTTTTCCATCTTTTCAGCGGGAGCGGCCTTTTCGCTGCGCACCGGACGGCGCAGACCTTCGCGGAACTGCCGGATATCAAGATTGAGCTCGCCAATGGTGCGGCTCAGAGTATTGCGGTGCATGCCCAGTTCGCGAGCGGCCTTGCACTGGTTTCCTTTGTTCTGCTGAAGCACGTTCAAGATGAAGCGCTTCTTGAATTCACGGACGGCCTCGGAATAGAGAATGCCGTTGGAATGCATCTGGGCAACGAGTGCTTCGAGCTGATCTTTCACAGACTCCTCGCTTTCACTGTGTCAATGAAATTTATTTTCCCGGTTTCGTGGCATTTTGCACTGCGGTTGCCCCTTGGCGTAACTTGTCCATGCCGAGGCGAAATCTGTGCCGTACGGTTGAAGGCGCTATCCACGACGCCGCCCTTCCCGCCACAAGGAAGTAGCCCGCCAGTTGCGATCCCGCCAACTCCGACGACTCGGGAACAAATGCCGTCAATGCCATGAGTCCCACGGTGATGATGATCACGCTTCTCACGAGCCCAAAAGCGCCCCCGAGAAAACGGTCTGCCCAGCGCAGTCCCGCTTCCCGCATGGCCCAACGCGCAATGCGCGCAGTGGCCCCCGCCAAAAGCAGAACGGCAAAAAAGATGGTTAGGAAACCCGCTAAATCCGCAAACGAAGCCGACTTTACGTAGGGCAAAAACCACGGAGCCACGAGCCCGTAGCCCCACGCCGCCAGCAAGTAACCGCCAATGGCCCCAGCCAGCGAAAACACTTCAAAGAAAAAACCCTGGGCCGCCGCAATCACCGTCGATAAGAGCACGATGGCGATAATCACCCAATCCAGCGCATTCATGTGCTGCAGAAACTCTACCCCACCGGTAACTCGCGCCCTGCCAGAATCTGGTATGCCTGAATATATTTCTCGCTGGTCTTTTGGGCAACCTCATCCGGTAAAGACGGCGCAGGCGGTTGCTTGTTCCACTTGATCGTCTCCAGGTAGTCGCGAACATATTGTTTATCGAACGATTCCTGCGCCCGACCCGCCGCATATTTATCGGCAGGCCAGAAGCGAGAAGAGTCGGGTGTGAGGACTTCGTCCGCGATCACCAAACCGTGCGAAGTATGGCCAAATTCAAACTTGGTGTCCGCAATGATAATTCCAAGGCCAGCCGCGTAATCGGCGGCCTTCTTATAAATCGCGATGCTCAAGTCGCGAAGCTGCCGCGCCAACTCCGGCCCGGTGCGCTTGCTCATCTCGGCAAACGAGATATTTTCATCGTGACCGCTGAGGGCCTTCGTCGCGGGAGTGAAGATCGGCTCTGGAAGCTTACTGGAGTCCTGCAACCCTTTGGGCAGCTGGATTCCGCACACGGTTCCGTCGTGCTGGTACTCTTTCCAGGCCGAGCCGGAAATGTAGCCACGCACCACGCACTCGATATCGATCATCTGCGCCTTATTCACGAGCATGGAACGCCCGCGCAGCTGATCGGCATAAGGCTTCAACGCCGCAGGATACTCTTCAACCTTGGGGGTGACGAGGTGATTGTGGACTATATCCTTAAGATATTCGAACCAGAACAGCGAAAGCTGCGTTAGAACCCTACCCTTTTCGGGAATGCCGGTTCCCAGCACGTAGTCGAATGCCGAGATGCGATCGGTGGCCACGAAGAGCAACTGACCGTTGAGGCTGTAGAGATCGCGCACTTTGCCCCGCGCGTGCAGCGTAAGCTCCGGAAAGTCTGTTTGAAGTAGTACTCGATTTACGGTCTTGGAATTATTCATGATGGAAAAACACAATTCAGCAGGGCGAACGCGTATTCTAGCCGCTCAACATTTTTTGTCAACCGAGTAAAAAACGAGTTAACTTGACAATCCCGTTTTTTCGATTGGCGAAACAACCCAACAAAGGCAGAACGCGCCAGCCCTTTGATGGGAGCGGCTTCCACCGCTCCCGCTGCGAGCTAATTTTTGAAGCGAGTTAACGAAAAAATCAACATTGCCGAAAGCTGAAAGCCAGATTCGATTGCAACTCGTGCGTAGCGGCTCATGCCGCTCGATTTCAATCCCCGCGAAACGCACAGATAAGTCCGCGCTCTTCTATGTTTCACGAATGGTTCACGAACGGTTCACATGTGGTTCACGGTTGTACCAGATTCTTCGTTCGCAAATATGAAAACTCCGGACACGAGCCCAACGTTGCACCCATATTCAAAAAAAACGGGCACAATTATTCAGCTTCATTGGCCATTCGGTCATGGGTCATCGGGTTATAGGCCATAGGCCATCCATCCATTCCTTCATGAATCGATGTACGGGTGTTCCTACTCCTATGCGGAAGCGGCCTTGGACGCCACGCTATCCTGCCCAAATTTTACCGAAACCACCTTGGACACGCCCGGCTCCTGCATGGTAACGCCATACATGACCGGAGCAGCGCTCATGGTGCGCTTGCTATGGGTGATCACGACGAACTGCGTATGCACCGACATTTCCTTGATAAGTTCGGTGAACCTGCCAACGTTGGCTTCGTCGAGCGGCGCATCCACCTCGTCCAAAATGCAGAACGGGCTAGGCTGGTACTGGAAGATGCCGACTAACAACGAAAGAGCCGTGAGCGCTTTCTCTCCACCGGAGAGTAAAAGGACGTTCTGCAACTTCTTTCCGGGAGGCGACGCAACGACATCGATGCCGCTTTCGTTGATGTTCACCTCGTCCGTGAGCCGCATGAATGCCTGACCGCCGGCGAACAGCTTGCGGAAAGTAATCTGGAAGTTTTCGTTGATGCGATCGAAGGCTTCCTGGAACTTCTGGCGTGAGAAGTCGTCGATCTCCTTGATGGTGGCGTGGGTGTTCTCGATGGAATCAAGCAGATCTTTGCGCTGCGTGAGCAGGAACTCATGACGCTGCGCGGTCTCCTTGTATTCTTCGAGCGCCATCATATTGACCGGCCCCATGGATTCGAGCTTGGTGCGCATCTCGCGGTAGAGCTGCTCTTCGCCCGCCAGCGCCTCGCCTTCGATCCTGGGGATTTCGGTGTTGGCTTTCAGTTCGTCCGCAGGAATCGATAATTCACTGAGGCACAGTTCCGACATATGAGCCAAGTCGGATTCGAGCTTGGCGAGCTGCTGGCCCAGGTCACCTTTGCGCTCGCGGGCTGCGTCCAGCTCTGCGCGCACCGCTTTGAGCTCCTGCTGAATCTCGGCGATGCGAGCGCGAACCTGATCGGATTCGTGCTGCAGCTGCACTGCGACCGCTTCCGAAGCGGACTTTTCCATGGCAAGCGCCGTGAGCCGCTCGGCAATCTGCACGTTCTCGGCTTCACGCTGCTGCTTTTCGGCGAAGGCCGATTCGATCTGAGCCTTAAGCGATGCAACGCGCTGCGCAGCCTCTTTCAACAAAGTCTCGATGCGCTGCAGTGCGGAGTTTGCAGCCCGGCGACGCTCTTCCAACCCGGCGAGCCTGGCGGCGGTATCGGCGACTACTTGTGCCGCCTCGTCGCGCACCCTCTTCAACTCGGCAAGCTGATCCTGTGCGGATGCAAGCTCCGCTTCCATCGCCATGCGCCTCCGCTCAAGCTCTTCCGCCTGCTCGTGCTTGCCTGAGGCAACCGCTTCTTTTTCACCGCGGGCCGTCTTGTTGCGCTCCAACTCCACCCGATAGCTGTTCAAGCGCTGCTCGATACGTGCCAGTTCGCTTTCCAACTGCTTCAAGTTATGGCCTGAGGTCAATGCCTGCTTTTCCGCCTCGCGGCGCTCCTCTTCCAGCCGGGAGAGGAGACGATTCAGATCCACCAGTTCAATCGCAAGGGTCTGAATCTTATCCTGCTCGTTCTGCATGGCGGCTTCGAGTTCCGCAACCTCTTTCATGACTTCGCGCAGCTCACGCTTGAGCGAGAGCGGACCTTCATTGCGCTGCTTGCCGCCGGTGACCGTTACGTTGTGGAAACACTCGCCAGTGGCCGAGAGAAAATACCCATCCGGGTTTTCCAACGCGAGGCTGCGCGCAGTGCCGTTGTCGGGCGCAATGTAGCCATCGCGCAGCTTGGGCAGAATGACCTCCAACGACCGGCCAAAGCCGTTGAGCACGCGGATGCAGTGCTTGAGCGGCACCAACTCCTCGGAGCGAGGCATCGAGAGCGGAGTATCGTCGGCAGCGAAGGAGAACCTCGCCTGCGAGTCTTCCGGATGGACGAGGAAGGTGGCGCGTCCATCGACGTCGGTCCGCAACAGCTTCATGCCCTCGTTGGCCGAATCCCACGACTTAACGACTACGTAGTTCAGTTCATCACGAAGAAAATCTTCCACCACGCTTTCGTAGCGATTCTCGACATCGAGAAAGTCAGCCAGCACACCGGCAGGAGTAAAGTTGCCACCGATAGCGTTCGACTGAAACAACCTCTTGACCGACTCAGTGGAGTAGCCGTGCTCGTTGATGACGGCTTCGAGCGAGTTCCTCTTACCGAGCGCAGTGGCAAACTGAGCGCGCAACCCATCCAGCTGGCGCTTGGCTGTCTCTTCTTCCTTGCGCTTAATTTCGATCTGCCCACGCACATCCTTGATCTGAGCGCTTAAGGAAGCGACCGACTGGGTCATGGTTTCAAATTCAAACGCAATCTGCCCGCGCTTGCCACCAAAGCTCTCGCGGTCCACCTGTGCGGCGGAGATTTCGTTTTCGAGGCGCTGGGCTTCGCGGTCGAGCGAGGCAATGTGCTCTTCTGCCTGGATAATCTGATTCCGCACCTGCGCGCTCGACGACATTACCTCCATCACATTCCGGCGGCGTGCCTCCTGCTGGCGCTCGACATCGCCAAGAGCAGTCGCCGCGGTATTACACGTCTGCTGGCGCGCCTGCCATTCATGCTGGGCTGCCGCTACTTCCGCCGCCGCCGATTCGGCAAACTCACGGTTGGCTTGCAACTCGCTCTCCAGCGCCGATAGTTGGCCCTCGGCGGTTTGCAGTTCAGTTTGCGAGGCCGTAGAGCGGGCATCTAGCTCTGCACAGCGCTCCTCGTTGTTGGCTTTGCGGGATACGGCGCGGTCGGTCTCGATGGAGAGCTTGTTCACCACCTGCCGGTTCTGGGCAATCTCGCTCTCAATGGTGTAGCCGCGCTGGGTGCGCTCCGAGTTTTCCTGTTCGGTAGCCTGCGCGGATTCGCTGCGCGTCCGGATCGCTTCGGTAATTTCCTGAATGTTCGTGTCCAGCTCGGCATGCTCGCGCTCCATCTGAGCGAACTTGCTGGCCAGCACAGTCCGCAACTTTTCGCGCATTTCGTCGCGCAGGCGGGCATAGCGCTCGGCCTTGGAAGCCTGCCGCTTCAGGGAGTTCATCTGACGCGTGACTTCCTCAAAGATGTCGTTGATGCGAGAGAGATTCTGGCGCGACTGTTCGAGGCGCGCTTCCGCCAAGCGCTTCTTGCTCTTGAACTTGGTAATTCCCGCCGCCTCTTCGATGATTGCGCGGCGATCATAAGGCTTGCTGCTCAGTATCTGACCGATGCGTCCCTGCTCGATAATGGCGTAAGACTCCGGCCCCAGGCCGGTTCCCATGAAGATGTCCTGAATATCGCGAAGGCGGCAGAGCTTGCCGTTGAGCAGATATTCGCTCTCTCCGGTGCGGAACAGACGGCGCGTAACCACGATCTCCCCGCGCGCGAGAGTGGCGGGCTTGAATTTGCGACGCCGAATCTTGAGAACAACCGAGTTGGCGTCCACGGATGCATCGCCGTCTTCTGCTTCGGCGGATTCGGCAGCGTCGCCAGATTCTTTGGCTTCCGAAGCAATCTCGTTGATTGCGTTCGTTGCGGAAGCAGCCGCTTCCACCTCTACACCCTCGGCGGAGGCTCCTTCCTCGCCTTCGGCGATAGCGCCATTGTGCGAGCCTTCCACTGAATTTTCTACAGGGCCGGGCTGTACCTCAGCTACAGCATGATCGGTGGCTTCGGCATTGGCCTTGCGTACAGAGGCCTCGTCCCAATCGTCGTCAGCGTTGGCGCTGGCGTTAGGCATTTCATCGCGAATATCGATCTCGGGTTCACCAGAAACTTTCCCTTCATAGACTTCTGGATCGATCAAGGTGAGAGACACTTCCGCCATGCCGGTCGGTTTTCGGTCGCGCGTTCCGGCAAAGATCACGTCTTCCATGCGCGAACCGCGCAGCGTTTTTGCCGATTGCTCGCCGAGAACCCATGAGATCGAGTCGGAAATGTTGGACTTCCCACATCCATTGGGGCCCACAACCGCAGCGAGACCTTCGCCCGGAAATTTCAGCTCCGTACGGTCGCAAAAAGACTTAAAACCAAGGATTTGCAGCTTCTTTAATTTGAGCAAATTCCTACTCCTTCGGAAATGGCCAGATGCATACGCACGGCATCGTGCGGGCAATTAAAAGAGGATCGTGATCCTTTGCGGGCCTCATGGCTGGAGTAGAGTAACCCTGTTGGAGCTACTGTACCCACAGAGTTCCTGCCGGTCAAGAGGCAGCCCACAATAGGTTGTGGATATCCCCGCAAAAACCCATCCTATTGCATTGCACTTGCACAACTGGCCCACAACTGATCTCACTGCAGAAATAGAGGAAGTGGGATGGTCGCGAGAGCCAACTTCAGGGTAGCCCGAACCCGAAGCGGAAGCAATAGCCGAGGGGCCGATTTGCGCTTGGCTCAGAAGTGGCGTTGGGAAATTCAGGCCGCCGGTTCGAGCTCATGGATTTGGATGCCGCCCTTCATAGGTTCAAAATCCACGGGGTTCAAAATCAGGGTTGCCAACAACATTCAGAAGGTGCTCACCTTAGCTCGCTCTCATGGGTCTATTGAGCCATGGAAAAGGCATTGGAACTAGCCGCGATTGTTCTAACGATCTTTATGGTTGCCCTGGCACCAGCGAAGGCACAATCACCCGTTGAGTTCGATCATGTATGGATCATGGTTTCACCCAACGCACCGGAGCGCGCCGCCTTGGAGCGTGCAGGCTTGCAGATATCGCCGGACATCAACCGGCATGACGGTCAGGGAACGGCATCGATTACGGTCGAGTTCGAAAATGCTTTCCTGGAATTGATGTGGCCCGACTCTACCGTTGCCGTGAAACCAGGCTTAGAACGAGCCGCCGAGAAGTTCAGGAATCGGATGCTCTGGCGTTCCAGCGGCTGGTGTCCAATCGGCATAGGGTTTCACCGTACGACGACATCCGACGAATCCTTTCCATTTCCAACTTGGTCTGTAACTGCGCCCTGGCTGCCGGAAGGCTCGGCCATTGAAATGCTAACCCCACGCGAGGATACGACAAGTCCATCGCTGTTCGTCAGCCCAAGAGTCCTATCGGACAAGAATGAGCAAGCAGCACGGGCATCGCGTTTCGATCATCCTTTGGGGGTTCATCGGATAACCGCCACTCGCCTTCTATCGCCAAAGACCTACCAGCCCATCGAGCCGCTTTTATATCTGAGCAAGATGCACGCTCTCGATCTTCAGCCAGGCAACGAGTGGACGGTGGAGTTGACATTCGACAATGGCAAGAAGGGAAAGACCAAAGATCTCAGGCCCAATCTCCCTCTGGTTATTCGCTATTGATTCACAACGATCAATCGCTCGGACCACTGTCAACACGTGGCCAGGGATTAAAAGTGGGCTACTCCTATTTAGCGCGATGTGCGATAGAGCGTGCCGCCCGTGGAGTACTTCGTTCTAGCAACATCCCCTTGAAGCGCCTGGGAACCGGTACAGACAACCGCAGGCTCCCAGACAAATCCATCGCGGTCATAGTCCCGCGTTAAATAGATGTGGTACGTTTCAAATGCGCATTGCACGGTAATGTGGGCGCCGACGCGATCATTGTGAATGCCTTTTACTACGGTCACTCGTTCAGCCCGACCTAGGTCGGAACCTCGCAATTGAGCAACTTCTGAAGTTGCTTTTACAATACGCTCTACTTCATTCCGGCTTCGCCTGCTCTGGTGATTGTCGCGAGAATCCCAGTTACGATCGAATTCCACCCTCATGTGTTCACCCTCTACGCTTCCAAGTCGATTTCAGCGTAGAAAAGGTAAATTAGGGCGCAAACCCTTCGTGGGATGGCCGCTATTTTTTCGCTGAAACCACAGAGAAAGGAGAGCAGCGATGAAAGAACTTTATCGTTTTTTTCGATCGGAGAGCCGCTGCTTTGCCCGCTGTGCACGGTACTTACGGGCATTCACCGTATTCTGCATTTTCTGGCGAGCGACGGCACAACTCTCGCAAAAGCGCGCCTTGCGTAGACGGTGAAATTTCTTCCCGCACTCCTCACAAATCGAAGGAGTGGGACGGCCCTTCTCATCGATTCGTCCCTTGTTATAGTCGCGGTTGATCTTGGCCAAAATCTTCGCGCGGGCCCTCTTGCAGTTTTCGCAAAGCTGCTCCCGGCGCTTCCAGGGGATCTTCTTGTTGCAGTCTTCGCACCTGGACGGTAGAGAACGCCCGTCTTTGTCGATACGCCCCTGTCGCCGGGCCGCTTCATGGCGGGTGCAAAGGCCCGCTCCAAACTGCCGAACCCTGCATCCTTTCACCTTACAAAGTCCCTTGACGCGCCTTCCAAGCGGCCCGGCAAGGCGCAGCAATGTAATCCTGCCTGGGGGAAAGCCATTGCGCCGTAAAGCAATCAAGACACCAGAATTGGACAATCCAACTTCATCGGCAATGCGCTGCAGCGAACTGCCTGCCCGGCGCAGTTCGACGATGCGGAGTTCCTCCTCTTTCGTGGTTCTTGCACGGAAGCGGCTACGGTTCGAAGATGGAGGACGCCCGCCAGCAAGAACGATGGAACGCACCGTAGTCCTGGCAAGGGCGGTGAGATTCGATATTCTTGAGAGGTTATGGCCCTTCTTGTGGAGAGCCACAACGCGCTTCCTCAAGTCGTCGGTAATCTCTGAGCGACGGCGCGGCTTGGGCTCCTCAGGGGCAACGCCCAACCTGCGAACCTGATAGACAACGGCGCTCTGCGAGTGCCCACCGGCAATGGCGATCTCTTGCACGGTAAGGCCACGTTTGCGCAATGCGGCGATCCGGTCCAACTCTTCCCGCTTGAATCGCCGCAGGAGAGACCCAAGCTTCGGAGGGCCGTACTTCCTCAACGTAGACCGTGAACAACCGATGGTCTTCGCAATCTCGCGGAGGGAGCATCCACGCTTCCGCATGGCCAGAACCTGGCGATTCACTTTGTCCGTAAATTCAAATTTTCGCAGCAAGCTCGAAGATCTGTTTTTCCCCGTTTCTATTCGCCGAGCTTCTCGAAGAACCGTATGATCGACTCAATGCCGCGATAGAAGTTCGGGATGTGGAACTTCTCGTTGGGCGCGTGCAGGTTGTCGTCCGGCAGTCCAAAGCCCATCATCACGCTGGGAATCTTGAGGACGTCCTGAAAGTCGGTAACGATGGGAATCGATCCACCGGAGCGGATGAAGACCGTCTCTTTCTTGAAGACTTCTCCCAGGGCCTCGGTGGCAGCTTGGATGTAGCGATTGTCGGTATCGATCACGCTGGCTTGTCCCTTGCTGTAGACCTTGATTTTGGTCTCAATGCCTTTGGGCGTGAGCTTCTTCACGAAGTCTGTGTATCTCTTGAGAATGTCGCTGGGGTCCTGGTTTGGCACGAGCCGCATGGAGACCTTGGCGGAAGCCTTCGCGGGAATCACCGTCTTGGCGCCGGCATCGACAAAGCCACCCGGCATGCCGTGCACTTCAAGAGTGGGGCGGGCCCAAGTGCGGTAGAGCACAGAGAAGCCCGGCTCTCCGGTCAGAACCTTGGAGCCGACTTCGGTCTTGCGGTAGTGCTCTTCGTTAAAGGGGAGGCGCTTCCAGGCTTTCAACTCATCTTTGCTCGGGGCCTTTACGTTCTTATAGAACCCTGGAATCAGGATGTGCCCTTTTGGGTCTTTCAGCTTGCTGATGATCTCGATGAGAGCGAAGAACGGGTTGGGAGCGGCACCGCCATACATGCCTGAGTGCAGGTCGGTCTTGGCGCCGACGGCCTCTATTTCCGTATAGACCAGACCGCGCAAGCCCACGCACAGCGTCGGAAGATTGGGCGCGAACAGTTCGGTATCGCAGACGAGGGCAAAGTCGGACTTCAGCTTGGCGCGCTCCTTGCGTACATAGGCGGCGATGGATTCTCCGCCAACCTCTTCCTCGCCTTCGAACAGAAATTTGACGTTGATCGGCAGCTTGCCGTCGTGCCCACGCATGAGGGCCTCGATGGCCTTTACTTCCATCCAGAGTTGGCCCTTATCATCGACCGCACCGCGCGCGTAGAGGTTTTGCTTGCGCTCGGTCGGCTCGAACGGAGGCGAGATCCAAAGATCGAGCGGGTCAGGCGGCTGAACGTCGAAATGCGCGTAGCACAACACGGTGGGCTTTCCGGGAGCGTGGAGCCAGTCGGCATAGACCAGCGGATGGCCTTTGGTCGGGATGACCTCGACGTTTTCCAGACCAATGGCGCGCATATGCTCGGCCACAAATTCCGCAGCCTGCTGGACATCTTCCTTATGCTGCGGCAGAGTGCTCACGCTCTTGATGCGGAGCAAGTCTTTCAACTCGCCGAGAAACTTCTGCTGGTTTTCCTTTGCGTATGCGACTGCCGATGACGCCATGAATGTGTGTCCTCCGCCTCCGATGAAAGAAACCTTTGCAGTATAACTCAGCGCAAGCTATGCCTGGAGGCTAGGCAGATGGCAAGGTCCCGCGAGGCTTGGGGGGACGGGCTGGGAAGCAAGCGAGACGCAAGGCGAAAATTTTCCTCCGCAAAGCCTCACTTGATAAAAGGCAATCGATGCAACGGCGCGATCGATGAATCGTGGCTTCGGCGTCCCACATCTATTGTGAGGAGGAAGCACCCCAGAGCTATCCACTTGAATATAATGACTACAGTGACTTCACAGAACACAGTTCGCAAGGTCGCGGAGGCGGATTTCCCTACCCGCTTTGCGCATTTCCGGATTTTAGGGTTTGAGGGCAGGTTTGACGACGACCGGCGCGTAGAATCGGCCGTTGCTTTAGTCCTGGGCGATATTCATTCGGCGCCGCCACTGGTGCGCGTCCATTCACAGTGCCTAACCGGCGATGTCTTCCATTCGCTGCGCTGCGACTGCCGTCAGCAACTGGAACTGGCGCTCGAACTCATTGCGCGGAATGGCGCAGGAGTGCTCGTGTATGAGCAGCAGGAAGGCCGGGGAATCGGCTTGATGGCCAAGCTGCAAGCCTACGAACTACAAGATAAGGGCATGGACACTGTGCAGGCCAACGAGCACCTTGGCTTTAAGGCCGACCACAGGGAGTTCCAGCTTCCCGCGGAGATCCTCAAAGCGCTGAATCTGAACGCCGTGCGGCTGCTTTCAAACAACCCGCAGAAGATTGCCGCTTTGGAGGCCGTGGGAATCAAGGTGGTGGAACGCGTTCCCTGCGAGGTAGAAGCCAACGCCGCTTCCGAACGCTATCTCAATACCAAGAAAGAAAAGATGGGACATCTGTTCACGACACGGTGAGCGCGTGCTCCAGTCGCGATGCGCGAACGACGGCTGCTAAAGCCGCTTGATTCCAAAACCGTGCCCGGGAGCAAGGATAAATCCCTGGTCCTTATTCTTGGTTCTTGCACAGTTGTGCAGGCATTCTTTTCGAGCGAGATGTGGAAACCCCGACGCCGTTTCATTATGCAGCGTGCTGCGATAGCGAAAGCACGTTGCCATCCGGATCCTTGAACCAGGCCACTTTGGCTGCGCCGCCTGGAGCCGTCCATATTCCCGACTCCTCCTGCTGGAACTGTTCATACAGCTCAAAGTGAACGCCACGATTCTTGAGATCTTGCACGGCCTGTTGAATATCGTCCACCTCCCAGCCGAGGATAGTGAACGGCATGGGAGTGAATTCGGGAACGTGAGCGATGCGCACCATGGTCCCGTCGGATTCGAATACCAGGGCGAAGTGATCGTCTCGCAAGAAGCGCAAGCGAGGTAAGACGCGGCTCAGAATGTCCTCGTAAAACGCCCGAGCACGCTGGGGATCTCGGGTGGGAACAAATCCGACAATTTTCGCTGAATTCAACATGCGGACGATTTTACAAGCGTTTCCAGTGTTTCCGGCGTTGCCAATTGAATGCGCCGTTATAAGGCTTTCTTCAAAAGCCCACGCACCGCATTCTGGTTCTTGGCGGGCAGATGCAGCAGCGCCGAATGGACCAGTGCCCGGTAGACCTCGCGAGCCTCGGGAATTTTGGACAGATGCGAGAGATGGCGGCGCACGGTTTCGACATCTCCGCGACGGATGGGACCGCTAAAGGCAGCTGCCGCCCCTTTCTCGAAATAGTTTTGAATGGTCTGTTGCACCAGTGGCCTTACGGTCTTTTTCATTTGGGGAACCGAAAGGCCGGCGGCACGCGCAACCTGCTCGGCAGTGATCAGCACAGCAACCAGCAAAGGAGATGAGAATGAGCCAAGCGCGTGATAGAACACCTTGCTCTCTTTGCCGATGGTGAATATCTCGGCTTGCAGGGCCTTGGCGATCTGCCTGGCAACCCCAATAGCGCGCCGGTCTCCCTCAACCGCAAAAGGCACCTTGGCCAGACGATAGGCCGCTCCCGGAACAAAGGTCATCATGGGATGTAGCGAGGCGACAGAGGCTCCCAAACTCCGCAGGGGAGCAAGAGCATCGCTGGTGAGCGCGCCACTAGAATGAAGGACGACCTTGCCTTTCCATCTCGATCCAGGACGCTTGGCAAGCAACCGGGCGGTGGCCGTTATGGCATCGTCGGTATGGCAGAGCCAGACAATATCCGAATCGGACACCGGGCTCGCTTCGTTCAATGGGAGAGCCCGCGTTCGCAGCTTGCGAGCTAAGGCCGAGGCCCGCCGCCTGGACTCCGCACGATCCCGAACCACGACGGCATCGATGGAGTATCCCACCTCTTGCAAGGCGGGAGCCAGCACCTGGGCGAGATTACCTGCGCCAACAATGGTGATATGAGTGGGTATGCGCGTTGGCGTGACCACGTCCGGGAGCATAACAGAAACAGCTCGGCTATATTGATTGTCATGAAATCCCAAAAAGCTTCCGCCAGAGTCATCTCTTCAAAGACTGTTTTCCAGGGACGCGTATTCAGCGTGGTTTCCGACGACGTACAGGAACCAGACGACGTTCGAGCAGTGCGGGAGGTCGTTCGCCATTCGGGGTCCATTGTGATTCTGCCTGTGGACGAATCGGGGCCGGAGCCGCTTGTCTTATTAGAGCGGCAGTTTCGCTATGCCGCCAATGAACGGCTATGGGAACTTCCTGCGGGACGCATTGAGCCGGGAGAGCAGAAGCTGGCCGCCGCCAAGCGAGAGCTGCTCGAAGAAACCGGATACTCGGCGGCAAAGTGGCAGCCGGCTTTGTCGTTCTATGTAAGCCCTGGCTTCATGGATGAAGTGATGCACGTCTATCTGGCTCGCAAGCTCAAAGAGGGCGTCGCTCAGCCGGAGGCGGATGAGCGCATCTCGTCGCGATTCTTCCCCTTAAGCCAAGCCTTGAAGATGGCCCTTTCGGGCAAAATTCAGGATGCGAAGACGATCGCGTCGGTGCTCTGGCTCGACCAAAAGCTGAACAAGACCCAGAAGCCACAAAAGACCAAGCAGCCACAAAAATCGAAAAAGCCGACGAAGCGGCGTTGAACGATTGGGATCTAACACGGGTTAGGTGATAGGTTCAGGAATGCCGGCAGGCCGGCAAAACCTGGATCGCTGTGCCCGGCCCTGGACGTTGTCCTCAATGCCTTACTGGCGGGCTTAGTACATACCTAAGGTGTTCCCAACAAATTCCGCTTAGAGAATCCTCACATCTTCCTGGTGGAAAACCCTTTGAATTCCGTAGCGGTTTCCCCGGTATTTCCAGGGTAATGCGCGTATGTAAAAGTTCCATATCGGGACTTGCGAGAGCACCCGAATGCCTATAACTTAACAAACTGTTATTATTTATACGGGAAATGTTAAATTTAAAAAATTAACAGTCTCTAATTCTTGGTTATCGAGTTGACAATGCAGGGCCGTAGCAGGAAAATAATTTCAAAGCCAAAGTAGCGGGTAACAGGACGGATAAAGCCGGAAAAAATTAAAGGCTACTCACGGCATGTTACGTCCCGCCCAAATGCACTGGCAATCCCAATTTGAAAGATGGTCTAGGTGCATAGCAAGAACGTGTTTCCTTGGCCCATGGAGTAAGGATCGTGTCTCGAATTAAAGGTAAGGTGAAATGGTTTAACAATGCAAAAGGCTTCGGATTTATTGGCCGCGATGACGGCCCCGATGTCTTCGTCCACTATAGTGCCATCCAGTCTGAAGGTTATAAAAGTCTTCAGGAAGGCGATGACGTAGAATTTGAAATCGTGCAGGGCCAAAAAGGCCCGCAGGCAGAGGGTGTTAGCAAGCTACAACCCCACTCTGCTTGATTCCAAATCGACTCCCTCTTGATTGAGTTTTAGACCCGGCTGCGACCGGGTCTTTAATTCTGTGGGCAGCCATTCCGGTAAAACCCCTCAATTTCCTCTTTGCCAATCTCCAGCCAGCACCTATAAACGAGTATGCGGCAGCATTCCTCGTTGAACGCCCCTACCTCTATCGCTGACGGCTTGTGCTGAGGGAGGAGATTTATATATGAAATTGTCGGTCTTCGTGGGAACCAGTCTTGACGGGTTCATCGCGCGCCGAAACGGCGCATACGATTTCCTGCCAGCCGATGGCGGTGAGCCCCATGGATACGACGAATTCATTTCCAGCATCGACACCATTGTGCTTGGCCGCAACACGTTCGAGGTTGTTGCAAAGCTGCCAAGCTGGCCCTACGGCGATAAGCGCATCATAGTCTTGAGCCATCGCCCGCTCGCGCTTGCCGAGATCGATGCTCCGATTGAACAGATGAGCGGAGAGCCGGAGCAGATCGTCCAAAGGCTCTCAGCTACAGGGGCCAAGCATGTCTATGTGGATGGCGGTTTGACAATTCAAGAATTCCTGCGCGCCGGACAAGTCCATAAACTCACAATTACGCGCGTACCCGTATTAATCGGGGATGGCATTTCTTTGTTCGGACAGACGCCAAAGGATATCCAGCTTCGGCATGTTGGCACTCGTCAATTCAAGAGCGGCCTGGTCACCAGTGAATATGAGGTAGTTAGAACTTGAGCGATTCGCCCTATTAGCGTCGTAGAATGCCCAACGACGAGTCTTTTACTTGATATTTCATGACACCCAGGTAAGGCCTTGTTGCTTCTTAAAGGCGCCAACGAGTTCCGGCACCGCCCTACCGCCAAAACTCAACCATGGCAAAGCTTCGTCATTATCTTTGATTTGCCTTTGGATTCAGACGTTCGCTAGCCCCTGAGGTCTCTCACTTCTGCCTCGCCAGGATTTGCCGAGCATACTGCAAGTTCGCGCAGCATTTCCTGCGGGGCACTTCCAAACTCAGGTGTTAGAAATATCGGCTTATTCAGGGTAGCCGCAATGCCTACCATGAGCTGGAAGACTGCGTCTGCATTCTCTCGTGAGTTCACACCATCCGGTGAATCCCGCTTTGCCCGCCAATCCGGCCGCCACCAACGATTCGTTATGGGCAATCGGCTATCCATTAAATAGACAACTCAATTTCATTTCCAGCTAGAAATTTTAAGTATTTTCACCACCCTTTTGTTCTATTGAGGAGCCACGGGAAGTCGCCCGATCTTTTAGCGCGTGAAAGAATGCATAGAACAATAGGAACACAAAGGGAATATCCGTTAACGCCCAACCAAATGAGCCGTATTTAAAGTGAAAATATGTTGTGCAGGTTGCTGCGACCGCGCCGGTCAGCCAGAAACCGACCTTCACAAATTGCTTGGATGGAAGCGTCGCCATAATTTGTGATTTCCTATTTCTTCTTCTGTGGCCGAGGAGGCAGTTGGTAAGTCAAATGCTTATGTTCCCTCTCTGCCGCTCAATAAACCAATGCCGTCATCAAGGTTAGCGGGATCGGCAGTCAGAGTTGCTGGTCAGAACGGGCGCAAAATGGTCTTGTATTCGCTTTTCACGTAACCCATTCTTCCGGGCGATTTATAGCTTTACCACCCTTGTGCCGGCAACCAAGTCGTGGAGGCCGCGTTTCTGATCCATAAAACCAATCATTAAGTATCCAATGCCAAGAGTCATGCCGGATAAAGCTTTACCGAAAAACCGGCCGATAGAGCGCGAGGGGGAAAGCCTTGAATCATATTCGTCTATGACTTTTAGGCCGAGGATGCGCTTTCCGAGCGTGGCTTGCCAGGCGGATTGAATCAGCACCACCTCATAGAGAACGGCGATCGAAAAACCGATTCCCTGAAGAACAAGGATCAGCAAGGCGTGGCCCACGGGACTCTTCCCAAGCCCAGCGGCAAAGGCCGCGAATCCTATCAACGCCCCAATCGTAACGCTCACCAAGCAAATTACTATAAAGTCGATAAGATAGGCGACCAAACGAATCCAGAAACCGGCAGAGTTTCTGACGGCGGTCCCTGCCGAAGATCCTCCCGAAGCAGCTCCCAGATATGCGGGAGATAAAGAACGATTGCACTTGGAGCAAGCTGTGCCGGTGCTTTGAGTCATTACGCCACAATTAGAGCAAAAAGACATTGAAGACATTTAAAGGGGTATCCTTTTCTGTAAAAACAGTTCGCCTGTCTTGACTTCTCGACATTCCAAAGTGCATCCGAAATACCATCGACGCCAGCGTGAAGATTCAGAGGTTTACGGCCCAGGCGGCCGGAACATCTACAAGCCAGGTTGCAAATTGCTTCAATTTCCATTGCGGCCTTTTTGCCTGACGGTTCGACGCGCAACTCTTCCATGCGTAAGTCTTCAATGCACAAGTCTTCCATACGCAACTCGTCCACATGCAACTCGTGCGGCATATACATCGAAACTCTCCTATGATTCGCATGCCGGTTGAGCGATCTCCGATTGCCTAGACACCGTTTCGGTGCAATCTGGTTTACAATTGCGCCCGATGAAACGATTTTTCCTCATTTGCCTTGTTTGCGCGCTCGTTTTTGGCGGCGCGGCTACCTTTATATCTTCGATGTCCACCGATTCATGGGCGACTTCCCAGCGGCACCGGTCGAATCGCAACTCATCGAACGGGGAAGGCGGCACGTTTGACTACTATCTTCTTTCGCTCTCATGGGCTCCCAACTATTGTGCCGGGCATCCTAGCGACCACTCCAGCGAGTGCCGATCCGGAGGACACACGGCATTTGTTCTCCATGGCCTTTGGCCGCAGTCCCAGAGCGGACCGCCTCCCATGTCCTGCGCCCCGGCTAGCCCTGTGGCCAAAGATACCGTTGACCGGATGGCGCAATTTATGCCGAGCCGCGGTCTGATCCAGCATGAATGGGAGAAGCACGGAACGTGCAGCGGACTTTCGGCGCAGGAGTATTTTCAGAAAGTCGAACAGGCATTCACTTCCTTAAAGATCCCGGACCAGATTCGCGGCCTGGATCATGAGCAGAAGTTCAACGCGAAAGAGCTTGAGCAAAACTTTGCTTCGGCCAATAGTGCTCCACAGGGGGCGTTTCGGCTCTCCTGCCACGCTGGAGAACTCGTGAATCTGGAGGTCTGCCTGACGAAAGATCTGCAGTTCCAGGCATGTAGCGCCAGCGTGCGCGAGTGCCCGGCAAACGAGGTTCTGATGCGTGGGGTGAATTAGCAATTAGCATTCAGCGGTCAGAGATCAGTAAAACCAAGACCTTTACCACAGAGGACACAGAGAAAAACCCGGAGGACACAGAGGGCGCAAGGGCAGAAATGGCTCAAGCACCTTCGTTCATTCGTGCGTTCGTGATGCCTGCCCCGATGCTAAGCCTAGATCTCGCTCTACGTTTCTTTGCGAAATGTTCTGCTTTTGCCTAACTTTCCCACCTCCTGTTTGGCGGGGCTCTCGTATACAATTTGCGCGTCTTTAAAACTTAAATGCCTAGAACGTATGCGGAAAAAGAGCGTATGCAGAAAACGTGTTCTTACGCGTTTCTCGAAACGCATTCTGAAGAAGTAAATCTGCAGAAGCAGATTGCAAGAAACGAATCTGAAGAAGCAAAGTCTAAAAATGCGGCAAAGGCGGCCTCGGCAACAAGCCTCGGCAGACTTGCCCCCTGGAGTTCTCGATGATCCGTCCCTCGTTGATCCGCACATCATTGATCCGTACCTTACTGATCCGTCCCATGAGAAGCGCCCTTCTGGCCGTTCCCACAATCCTGGCCTTTGTTTTGCTGGTTCAGCTTCAGCCCGTTTCGGCCTTTAATGACGACGAACCTCTCTATGGCTTTAATGCCTCCGGTTCGCGCACGGAGCGCGATTGGGAAAACAAGTTCAAAACGATTCCCAATCCCCAAATCTTGCGGGACAACATGCAGCGCCTGAGTGCCCGTCCGCACCATGTAGGCTCGCCTTACGACAAGCAAAACGCCGAGTGGATTCTTTCGCAGTTCAAGTCCTGGGGGCTGGATGCACAGATCGAAACCTTTGACGTACTCTTCCCCACGCCCAAAGAGCGATTGGTTGAGCTGATCGAGCCAGGGCATTTCACCGCAAAGCTGCAGGAACCGGCGGTGAATGCCGATGGGACCTCAAACCAGGTGAGCGAGCAGCTCCCCACCTACAACGCCTACTCTATCGATGGCGATGTTACGGGCCCGCTCGTTTATGTCAACTACGGGCTTCCGAGGGACTACGACGAGCTGGACCGGCTGGGAGTTTCCGTCAAGGGCGCGATCGTGATTGCGCGCTATGGCGAGTCGTGGCGCGGGATCAAGCCCAAGGTTGCAGCGGAACATGGGGCCGTTGGCTGCATCATCTATTCCGATCCCAGGGACGACGGCTATTTTGATGATGACGTATTCCCGGCCGGGCCGATGAGGAATGAGAATGGAGTGCAGAGGGGCAGCGTGCTCGATATGCCCATCTACCCTGGCGACCCCCTCACACCCGGAGTAGGGGCCAAAGGCGACGTGAAGCGGTTGGCGATCAAAGACGCCGCCACCATCACCAAGATTCCGGTTCTGCCCATTTCCTATGGCGACGCCAAGCCCTTGCTGGCAGCCATGAAAGGGCCGATGGCTCCCGCCAACTTTCGCGGAGGGCTGTCGATTGCCTACCATGTCGGGCCTGGCCCGGCGAAGGTCCATCTGAAAGTGCAGTCGAATTGGGACATCAAGCCCGTCTATGACGTAATCGCCAAAATTCCAGGAAGCGAGCAGCCAGACCAGTGGGTGATACGAGGCAACCACCACGATGCCTGGGTTAACGGCGCCGAAGATCCGATTTCAGGACAGGTAGCATTACTCGAAGAAGCGCGTGGACTCTCGGAACTGCTGAAACAAGGATGGAAGCCGAAGCGCACCATCATCTTCTGCGCGTGGGATGGAGAAGAGCCCATGCTGTTGGGATCGACCGAGTGGGCCGAGTATCACGGCGAGGAACTGAGGCAGCATGCCGCCATCTATATCAACTCCGATGGCAATGGACGAGGCTATCTCGAGGCCGAAGGCTCGCACTCTCTTGAAAAATTCGTGAACGGAGTAGCGCGGGACATTACAGACCCGGAAAAGAACATCTCCGTGTGGAAGAGAGGCCAGGCGAGACGGCTTGTCGGCTCACGGCAGGGTGAGATAGACAGGCGCGAACTGCGCAGCCGCGGCGACCTTCGCATTGGGGCGCTGGGTTCGGGCAGCGACTACACAGCGTTTCTCGACCATCTTGGAATTGCCTCCCTTAACATCGGCTACGGTGGCGAGGACCAAGGCGGAATCTACCATTCCATCTACGACGACTTCTACTGGTATACGCACTTTTCCGACTCGGACTTTGTCTATGGAAAGGCGCTCGCCCAAACCGGCGGCACCATGGTCATGCGCTTTGCCGACGCGGACGTGCTGCCTTTCGACTTTACCGACTTTGCCGACACCATCCATCGCTATTCGGACGAGTTAAAGACACTACTCAAGAACAGGCAGGATGAGGTCCGCGATCGGAACCAGGCACTCGATGAAGGCTTGTACGGTGCGGCCTCCGATCCGCGACGGCCTACGGTTCCTCCGGCAAGAGACGAGGCGCCTCCCTTCCTTAACTTTGCTCCTCTGGACAATGCCGAAAATTCCATGAACCTGAGCGCGGCCCATTACTCGAGAGCTTTGAAGGCATTCACGAGCGGAACACCGAAATCCTCGCCGCAGAGCCTGGTGAATTTGAACGACCAGTTGCTGCACGCGGAGCGGTCGCTCACGAACGGTCAGGGGTTGCCGAGGCGTCCCTGGTACAAGCATTTGATTTACGCGCCGGGGTACTACACGGGATATGGAGCCAAGACTTTGCCCGGCATTCGCGAAGCTATTGAAGAGAAGCGATACCAGGAAGCGGAAGGAGAGATCATCCGGGCAGCGAAGGCGCTACAAGATTACGCGAGCCAGGTGGAATCGGCGGCGGTAGAGTTGGAGAAGGACAGCAAGTAAACCGGAGAGTCAAACGAACCACAAGAAAGGGGGCAGATACATCTGCTCCCTTATTTTTTTCTAGCGGCGAGATGATTTGCTCGGTCCCCGAAACCGCCTGGGCTTTAGGAATACGCTCTAGCCTTGAAGCTCATTACCCATTGATTACCTATTGATTTTTCGGCCCTTCCGAAGAAATGCAAATTCGTGAAGTGTAATCAATCGGCCTTTATAATCAACGAATTATATCGTTGATATTCTTCAAAGCCTTCAGTCTGTATCACTAACTCTAAAAATATGACGAATCCCGCCCAATTCCCATGCACCGGCGCCGCGACTATTCATTGTAGGTGAAGACTCAGCATTTGGCTACATATACGGCAAGTCCCGCCTGAGATGTTTCCTTATATCTAGCCTGCATATCGAGGCCGGTCTGGTACATGGTCTTGATGACCTGATCGAGCGACACCTGATGAGAGCCGTTGCCGCGCATCGAGATGCGGGAGGCGTTGATGGCTTTGACTGCGCCCAGGGCATTCCGCTCGATACAGGGAATCTGAACCAAACCTCCAACCGGATCGCAGGTCATACCTAAATGATGCTCCATGCCGATTTCGGCTGCATTTTCCACTTGCTCGTTGCTGCCATTGAGCGCAGCCACCAACCCAGCCGCCGCCATGGAACAGGCGACGCCAACTTCCCCTTGGCAGCCTACCTCGGCCCCGGAGATTGAAGCATTCTTCTTATAAAGGATACCCACCGCTCCAGCGGCAAAGAAGAATCGCCTAACTCCCTCTTCACAAGCCCCTT